>Ga0256830_1000475_pt1 | contig 32429 bp, 33 predicted proteins | sample 128326metaG_FD_190537 | JGI IMG/M metagenome (GOLD analysis project Ga0256830, IMG submission 190537) | Hydrothermal vent microbial communities from Lau Basin, Pacific Ocean - 128-326 | ecosystem: Environmental > Aquatic > Marine > Hydrothermal vents | place: Pacific Ocean: Lau Basin | collected...
GGCGCACCACCCCCCTGTTCGTCGAGATGCAGCTGTACTTCTCCTGCGTGGTGAAGAAGCGCGTGCTCTTTCACGAGCAGCCGGCCCACGAGAGCATTCCCGTGGACGAGCGCCTGGCGGTGTGCTTTCGTACCGTGGAGGCCAGTTCCTGCGATCCGGTGGAGTTCGCGCGCAACTTCCCCGAGAAGCGTGAACTGCTGAGCCCCGGCGCGCGGCGCATGCACCCCACCCGCCTGGAACTGGACTACCTGCGCGGTGGCTGGGCAGGCCGCTTCACGGTGTGAGTTCCGCCGCCAGCTGGCGGCAGAAGGACTCGATGGCCGCGCGGCCCTCCTCGGGTTTTTCCGTCAGCAACCAGTGATCGGCGTCGATCTCGCGCACCTCGCAATCGGGATAGCGCCTGAGGATGGCGCGCATGACCGCATGGTCGCTGGTGGTGGCCCCCGCCGAGAGCAGCACGCGTACCGGCACCGTTACGGACTCCGGTACCGGCAGGTCCCTGACCACCAGCGCCAGTTCCTGCAGGTAGATGGTCCAGGGAATGTATTTCAGATCCGCCAGTGGTGACATGTAGAGATCGGCGATGTCCTCGTCGCTGCGCGCGAGGATCTCGCGCGTCTGCACGTCGAGCAGGTAGAGATCGCGGTAGGGCAGGTGGCGGCGACGGATGCCGAGGCGGTTGAGTCCGCGCACCAGCGTGGCCAGCAGTCCGAGCAGCGGTGCCCAGCGGCGCACGCGACCGAGCAGACCCTGCAGGGCCTGGCGATAGACCGGGTCGATGAACACCAGTGCCGCGAGGCGCTCGGCATAGCGATGCGCGAAATGGATCCCCACCTGCGCGCCGAGGCTGTGGCCGACGATGATGACCCGTTCGATCTTCTCGGCATCCAGCAGGCGTGCGAGATCGTCACACCAGATGCGGTAGTTCACCCGTCCGCGCACCATGGAACAGCCGTGGCCACGCAGATCCACCCGCAGGAGGTTGAAGTCGTCTTTCAGGGAGGTGTTCTCGAACAGCTCCGACCAGCGCGTCATGTTGCTCGCCAGGCCGTGAATGAAGACCAGTGTGCCGCGCGGCGCGCGGGCGCGATGGATGCGGTAGCAGAGCCTCACGCCATCGGCGCCGAGAATGTATTTTTCCACTTCGCCTTCCATAAGCTCCCGTCTCCCGGCCGCGAGGCCGTTTTCCGTCCCCCGGGCTCAGTCGTCTTCCGCCGTTTCGGTGTAGTAGCGGCGCAGGTAGTCCTCGAAGCTTAGCGCGTCGCCGGCCTCGATTTCTTCCTGGCGTGCTCGCGAGTTCGCTGCCGCTTCGCGGAAGAAGGCCTCGCGCGCCGGCGACAGTGCCGCCTGCTTGAAGAATTCCTCGTGCGCGCGGGACATGCGCCAGGCGAAATCGAAGAAACCTTCCCTGTTGTCGCGCATCTCCCGCAGCATGCGCGCCGAGGGCGTGGCCTCGGGATCGCGGATCACCTCACGCTGCTGGCGCAGGGCGGCCATGTAGCGTGTCGTGCCGTTGGCTTCATCGAGCGCACTGCAGACCAGCTCCATGCCGTCGCAGACCTCCAGCGCCCAGTCGCGCAGGAGAACGGCACGACCGTCGCGCGCCAGCGCCAGCCGGGGTTGACGGCCGCGGTGGGCGGCGAGGAGCTCGTTGTTGTCGATCTCACCGCGTTCGCTATCGCTGATCAGCGGGCTGTCATCGAGCAGGCAGAAGACCAGGAAGGCCTCGAGAAAATCGAGCTGGCCCTGGTGAATGCCCAGCGGATCGAAGGCGTTGACGTCCAGCGAGCGCAGTTCCACGTAGTCGATGCCGCGCCGCCTGAGGGCCAGCGCGGGACGCTCATTGTTGACCGGCGTCTGCTTGGGTCGAATGGTGGAATAGTATTCGTTCTCGATCTGCAGGATGTTGGCGTTGAGCTGGCGGTACTCGCCGTCGACGAAGACGCCGATGGCCTCGTATTCGGGGCAGGGCGTGGAAATGGCGTACTCGAGGCTGGCGATATAGGTGGCCAGGGAGTCGTAGTTGGCCTTGAAACCGATCTCCGCTTCTCTGTTGTTCTGGTAGCCGATGTCGCCCATGCGCAGGGACGTGGCCGCGGGGCCATAGCAGGAATTTTCATCGAAGGCCTCCAGCTGCGTGGGTTTGCCGCCGAGGAAGGACTTGCACACCGCCGGCGAGGCGCCGAACAGGTAGGGCACCAGCCAGCCGAGGCGTTGCAGGTTGCGCACCAGTCCCATGTAGTGTGTGGAGCGAAAGTCCACCGGCGCCTGCCGGTCTCCGAGGAGCTGCTGGTAGGCCGGCCAGAACTCCGGCGCCATGGAGTAGTTGAAGTGCACGCCGGCGATGACCTGCATGGCGCGCCCGTAACGGTAACCCAGGCCGCGCCGGTAGATGGTCTTCATCATGCCTGCATTGGAGGGGCCGTAGCGGGCGATGGGGATACTGGTCTCGCCGGCCACCACGCAGGGCATGCTGGTGGCCCACAGCAGTTCATCTCCCAGCGCCGCATAGACGAAGACCTGCGCGTCGCGCAGGAAGTCCAGCGCCTCGCGGGCATCGGTGCAGGGTGGCGTGATGAGCTCGGTGAGGGCCTCCGAGTAGTCGGTGGTGATCCACGGGTGAGTGAGGGGCGCGCCGAGTTTCGCCGGGTGTGGCGTCTGCGCGATCTTGCCGTCGGGACTGACCCGCAGGGTTTCCTTCTCCAGCCCGATGGCCGCGCCCGCCAGCACGCCCGCGTGACCTTCCCCGATCAGCCGGTCAAGTCTCTTCTCAATGGTCTCGAACAATCGTGCGGTTTCCGGGCTGGTGTGCGTATCGGGTGGGTGCGGTCCGCCAATCGCGGCCCGTCTATGATCGCAGCCTTGCCCCATGCAGGGCAAGGCCGCGCTTCACGTTTATCCCGGGGAGGGGGCGCCCGATGCCCCCTCGCCATCGCGCCTACAGGTTGCCGGCGGCAGTCTGCTGGGCGATGAAGTCCTCGATCATGCTGACGGGCACGCCGCCGGCCTGCTGGGCCACCAGTTTGCCGGTGGGTGTATATATAAGGAAGGTGGGCGTGCCGATCCACCGGGCGCCGGTGAGATCGGTGAACATCAGCGTGGTCGCTTCCGGCTCGCCGATGAGATTGGGAAAGCTGAGCTTGTGCTCCCTGATGAAGGCCTGGGCCTCCTTTTTCTGTTCCTCGCCGTCGATGCTGATCCCCAGCACGGTGAGGTCACGTTCCCCGCGCCGCTGATAGAGCTTCTCGTATCTGGGGGCTTCGAGGTTGCAGATATGGCAGTCGTAGGCCCAGAACATGACGACGGTCCACTTGCCCTGACCGACGTAGTCTTCCAGCTGGCGCGGGTTGCCGTCGAAGTCCCTGAGAATGCTCTCGGCCGCCATGGCCGGGGCCAGCGCCGTGGCCGCGAGGCCCAGCAGGAGGGCCGCCAGGAATCCCCGGAGTCGTTTATTGGTGTCTCGCACAGTCGTTCTCCATCAATGAAATCCGCTACTTAACTCACTCCTGGCAAGTATGACAGGAATACGTCGCCCAAGTTTCGTCATTTCCCAGGCCTTCCCCGGGTTATGCGTGCACAGGAAAAGGACGCATCCGGGGCTTCAGAAATTCCCTCCCGGGACGATAACCCGGTCAGGAACAGAGAAATTCACCCCACACGCGCCGCGCAACGGATCGGTGGGAGAAGCCACGGGACCACCCCGGGAGCCGCAACATGCCGACGAGCGAACAGCTACTGCCCTGGCGTCAGCCACAGGGTTTCAGCCACCGTGTCAGGAAGGGCAAGGTGGTCACGGTGGAGTATTCCCTGTTCAGCGAGGCCACGGGTGAACTCATCGAGTACCGCGACGACCTCATCTACCTGCACGGCATCGATACCGCCACCCTGCCGCAACTGCAGGCCGCCCTCGAAGGCCTGGGTATCGACGACCGCCGCGAAGTGCTGCTGCGCGCCGCCGAGGCCTACGGCGAATACGATCCTGAACTGGTGGTGGCCGAGGATCCCGCCCGCCTGCCCGAGGACGTGGACTGCATCGGTGCGCGCGTCGCCGGCGAATGCGCCAACGGCAATGTTATCATGTTCACCGTCACCCACATCGAAGACGGCAAGGTGATCCTCGACGGCAACCACCGCCTCGCCGGCGTGGATCTGCGCTTCGACGTGCGTATCAAGGACATCCGCAACGCCTCCGATCAGGAGCTGGCCGAAGGCCGCGCCTTTCGTGTGGAGCGCGAACTGCCGGAACCCGACGCGACCCTGCACTGAGACAAAGCACGGGGATCACGGGGCACACGGGGAAAGACTCCTGTCCCTCGGCGAGACGACGCCAGGTATGGGTTCCGATCCTCGGGCCACGCAGCTCGCAACTCGAAACGGCTGTGGCAGGAGCAGCGCCCCGGACAATACTGCCGGCCGCTTGCGCGGGAATCACAACACGGAACTTGAAATATCGATCCCTTCTCCCTGTGGGACCTCGGTGCCCCGCAGGGGTAGAAGGACAGGATGACGACACCATGGACGGTGGAGGTAGACTGCGTCTGGAACTTGCAGTCGAGAGGATCCGATCCCGGGCTCTCGTCACTCCAACCTGTATCCCCTATCGCACCTCATGCATCAGCCGATGTAACAACGGGCTGATCACTATCAACACCAGCCCCGCGCCCATGGGGATCAGCACCAGGAACCAGAACAGGCCGATACCGCTGCCGGCCAGCAGCGCCTCCAGGGTGCCGGCCAGGTAGTTGGCCACGGCAATGGCGATGAACCACAGGCCCATCATCAGAGAACCGAAGCGCACCGGCGAGAGCCTGGTCACCATGGACAGGCCGATGGGTGACAGGCACAGTTCGCCCATGGTGTGCAGCAGGTAGACCACCAGCAACCACAGGGGGCTGACGCGCACCCCTGCCTGGGCCTGTTCGAAAGCCAGTGCCATGACCACGAAGCCCAGGCCGAGGATGATCATGCCGATGCCCTGCTTGACCGGCGCCGACAGCGCGAAGCGCGAGCCATCCAGCCACATCCAGAAGCTGGAGAACAGGGGCGCCAGCAGGATGATCAACAGGGGATTCACCGACTGGAACCAGCCGGCGGGGAACTCCCAGCCGAACAGGACCCGGTCGGTCATGTCCTTGGCGAACAGGTTCATGGTGCCGCCGGCCTGCTCGAAGCCCATCCAGAAAATGATCTGAAACAGCGCCATGATGAGAATGGCGCTCACCTGGTGGCGCTCGCGGCCGCTCTCCAGTGCGCCATAGACCAGGTAGAGCACCAGCAGCATGCCCCCGGCGAGCAGGTACCAGCCGGCGGCGGCCCAGAATGTCGCGACATAAGGCCAGAGCGTCACCGCGAGCAGGACCCCCACAGTGACGAGGGCGGTAATGGCCAGCGCCTGGAGTCCGTCGCGCCGCCCCAGCGCGGTGATGCCTTCGACGCCGGAGGCGGCGAGGCGCTTCTGCCCGGTGACGAAGACCACCAGCCCCAGCAACATGCCCACGCCGGCGGCGGCGAAGCCGTAGTGCCAGCCGAACTTCTCACCCAGGGTGCTGCACACCAGCGGGGTGAGAAAGGCGCCGAGATTGATGCCCATGTAGAAGAGCGTGAAGCCCGCATCGCGGCGCGGGTCCTGTGGCGGATAGAGGGTGCCGACGATGGTGGAGATGTTGGGCTTGAAAAAACCGTTGCCCGCCACCAGCAGGCCCAGCGCCAACTCCAGCAGCGCCGGCACCGCCATGGCGAAGTGCCCCAGCGCCATGAGCAGCGCGCCGATGAGCACCGCGCGGGGGCGGCCCAGCCAGCGATCCGCCAGGTAACCGCCGATGAGGGGCGTGATGTACACCAGCGCGGTATAGGTGGCATACACCGCCAGTGCATCCGCGCGCTGGTATTGCAGGGCATCGACCAGGTAGAGCACCAGCAGGGCGCGCATGCCGTAGTAGCTGAAGCGCTCCCACATCTCGGTAAAGAACAGCGTGCGCAGACCGGCGGGGTGTTGGGCAAACATGGGGCGTATTCTGGCAGACAGGGCGCGAAGAGGGAATCTCGATGCCAGGCGAAATGCCGACCTGGCGACTTCGACCGTCAGCGGTAAGGGGAGGAACGCATTTCAGATTATCGGCGCGTGCTGATATATAACCCATAAGTATGTCTTGACCACCCCAGTGTTCGTATTTCATGCTCTTCTGTGTGTTACGAAACAGGTCTCTGGTAAGTCCGGCAGCGTGGTTGTATTTCTCTCTCCCGTGAGCATCTGAGTACAAGCGTGCTCAGTCACAAGGGGTGTCGGCAAGGGCTGTCAGGTGACACCTGATGCAAGAACAATCCTGTGGCAGGAAAGGGGGGGACAGCATGGCTCTGGTAAAATGTGAAGATTGTGGACACGATGTTTCTGATCGCGCGCAAACCTGCCCCAGGTGCGGTGCGCCGATGCCGAAGATCCTCAAGGAAGACGAAACGGAATGTCCCTTTTGCCGAACGACCCTCCATGTGGATGCACTTGTCTGTCCCTCCTGTGATGCCCGCAAGGGCTATACAACCGCGCAAGGAAGGATCTACGGGAAGGTTGCCACGATATTCTGGGGCATAATCCTGCCAGGATTCCTGGGTCTGTTGTGGGGGGTGGGTCTCATGACGAGTAACAACTTCGTCGCGGGGCTTGTTCTGATGGCCATCTTCAGTATTCCCATCGTGCTTTCCATCTACCGGCTCAAGACGGGACCCGTCTGGTACAAGGCGGAATAGACAGACGCACTACCTTCGTCGGCATATGAGATGGGTGCCCGGGAGAACTGGACGCAGGAGGCCACAATACACGGCAGCCGGCGGGATGAAGATGCACATTGGTGAAGTAGACCCCCGCGATAGAATTGCCTACGAAACGGCACTAAAAGAGTTTCACAATATCGACAATCTCGTCGAGACACACTCGCGCATCATCCTGATAATTTCCGCTGCGCTTTTTGCATTTGTCTCATCAAAGACCGACGATGCCGCGCTGGTCGTCTTTGTTGCTCTGTTTGGAATCCTGATTTGCATCATCTGGATGCTCAAGGTGATACGCCACCGAAGGATCTTTCGCGAGGCGCATGGAAAGCTGAAGCGCCTGGAGAAAAAAATGGGAATAGATGCGGTACGCGCATTGCCCGGCAAGGGAAAAAGGCTTTGGTCTATCGATGGCTTTACGTTGCTAATATGGTTGGCAATGCTTATTGTGATTTTCTGGGTGTCTCTGGCCAGTTTCCAGTTACTACGGCCTGTCGTTTCACCGGGATGTGAAGTGACGGCTCTCGGCACTGAGCACGGAGGATCTGTGCTGATAACAACTACCAGTCCGTTGATAGTGTGTCATTGTCCCAGGCACTTGCCATAGTTACTGACATGCGCTAGCGTCCTCAATCCGTCGCCAGCAGGTTCCGCAGTCCTGCCAGGTGCCCCCGCCCGCGTTCCTTTTTCTCATCGTCACTTAGATTGCTGTCGCGGCCGCTCCATTCGAGGTCGTCGGCGGGTAGTTCATCGAGGAAACGGCTGGGTTCGCACTCCAGCATGTCCAGCAGGGTGAGGCGGCGGAAGGTCTCGCCGAGGCCGCCTTCCTTCTGCTCGCGCGGCAGGCTTGCTGTCAACCCTCGAAAAATTTCACCTTGCCGGTTTCGAGTGAATACTCAGCGCCGACGATCTTCAACTTTCCATTCTGGATCAATTGCTCGAGCATCTGCGAGCCATGTTGCAGATGGTTGGTGGCGGCAAGGATATTTGCCTGGATGGCTGTGTGTAACAGCTTATCTGGTTCATTGCGTAGCTCAGTATGAAACAGCGGCTCAACCGTCGGACGGATCCGGTTGACGATGGAAAGCACGTTCTTCGAGGTATCCTCCACAGGGTGTTCCAGCTCGTCGATGGTTGCCATCACCGCGCCACACATCGAATGCCCTAGCACCACCACCAGGGGTGTTCCATAGCGATCGGCAGCAAATTCGACGGAGCCGATTTGCGAGGGCGCGACGATGTTTCCTGCCACTCGAATGACAAAAAGATCACCCAGTCCCTGGTCGAAGATGATTTCAGCCGGCACGCGCGAGTCCGAACATCCCAGGATGATGGCAAACGGGCTCTGGCCATTGATCAGACTGCCCTTATGCACAGGATCAACCAGCGGGTCTCCACGGCGGTGACCCGATACGAAGCGCGCGTTTCCCTCGCGCAAGCGCTGCAATGCCTCATCTGCTGAAATCATCTAAATATCCCCGGGTTGTTGCGGCGATGCCGCCATATCACCCCACATTATATGATGATTATAAGTCCTTGCCAATTGTCATGTCTTTATCCGGCCATGCGTGCCTGGCAGGGTCCCTACACGCGCCACAGGCCGACTGGTGCCGAGATACCGGCTGTGGAAACCAGACGTTGCGCATGTACCAGGGATCGCGCCTGTTTGAGCGGGGAGAATTGTGGCTCATGCATTTAGTGGCGAGGAAAAAACCCTGGGAATCGTACAGCCACGCACGAAAATCTGTCAGAAATTTCTATAACTTTTCATCTATGAATGGCATACGTAAACCTGATTTTAATTAGTCACAAAAGCCCTGCATTCTTTCTTACATGCCGGGAGATGCGCGGACACGTGTCTGCGGGTTGCGTCCGGGCAACAGATAGACGAAATAGATGCGGGTCCGTGAATGGCGTTGGTCAATACCAGAGACTTACTTTTTCATGCTTACGACAATCATTACGCCGTTGGCGCATTTGAGATCGTTAACCTGGAGTTTTTGCGCGCGGTGATCGATGCTGCGGAGCAGGCGCGCTCGCCGGTTATTCTCAACGTACTTGAACCCCATTTCGACATGTTCGACGAGGAACTGTTGATGTCTGCGATAGTGGCGGCGGCGAAGCGCGCCAGCGTGCCCGTGGCGGTTAACATGGACCATTGCCAAAGCCTGTCCTCCGTCCAGTCAGCCATCCGCCTCGGATGTAACGCGGTGATGTTTGATGGTTCCCACGAGGAACTTCCCAGGAATATCGAGAAAACACGCGAGGCCGTCAAACTCGCGCATGGCTGCGGAGTGCCTGTAGAAGGCGAACTGGGCCACGTCGGAGGGATGAGGACACCGAATGCTAAAGATGACCAACCAGTGCAGACATCTGCTACTGAGGCAAAGGTTTATGTGGAGCGTTCAGGCGTGGATTTTCTGGCGATATCCATCGGTACCGTGCACGGCCAGGCAAACGGCAAGAAGCGCCTGGACTACAGCCGCCTTTCTCGTATAAATGACGCAGTTGGCGTACCGCTGGTAATCCATGGAGGTACAGGCCTGAGCGATCAGCAATACCACAAGCTTATCGACAATGGCGTGGCGAAGATTAACTACTTTACCGCGCTTTCCGATATTTTTGTAAAGACACTGGAGAAGAACGTCGCGCAAAAGAATATAGCGTACCGCGAACTTATGTCGGGAACACACGAAACAATGATGGCCGAGGTTTCCCGCGTGATGCAGGTCTGGCGAAGTGCGGGACGCGCTGCGGAGGTTTTGATCCAATGTGGTATGTGGAACAACGTTGAGCATGTGATCGTCTACGACAGTGACGAAAATGATTTGGCCGTTCTTGAGGTCATGTTACGCAAGGGCAAACACCAGTTAAGTGCCATCCCCGGAGTGCTCGACGTTCGCATCGGACGCGCCAAGAACGAGGCGAGCCGATACCGGTACTGTTGGCTTGTACGTTTTGCCCACGAAGAAGTAATCGAAGTCTGCAAATCTCACCCGGCTTACATGGAATACATGAGGAACGACTTTAGTCCTGTCCCAAGCGACGTAATTTCAAACGATTACGAAATACTCGATGATTATGGGCTAATGACACAGGTGCGCGCCTGAAAACCGCACTTGTGTGCCGGAGAAGACCCCGCGACAGCCTTCCAGAGTGGCGCGGGAAACCGCCATGCGTTTGATTCCATGCGGTCTTGTGGCATAAGTCTTATTACATAGCCGATAGGCTATCACTGCTATCTATTTTTCCAATATGACCATTTCTGTGCGGCGTGTAGACTCACGCTAGTCAAACATGAGTGACAGTCGACCTGCGCAAGTCACATATCTGGCAGGCCAGATATGTCTCAGCGTAGTGTGATGCGGCAATCGAGTAAACAACAAGATTCCATCACGAAGGCAGAAAACTTCTGTCGGACTAAAGTCATTCAGGCATGTTTTATTAGTTACATGATTGTAGCATCGCAGAAGCACCCTCTGTGTATACCGAGGCGTGAATGCCCTGACTGACTGAGGGGCAAGGCGGTGCGGAATGTATTAAGAGCGTGGAACAATGGATCTTCTGGTCGCTGCAATACCTCTTGTGCCGATACTATCGGCCATACTGATCCTGTTGCTCCAGGAGCAACTAAGACACCATTCTGCCTGGCTGAGTACTTCGGCTGCGTTTCTTACCTTTCTTCTGGCAGTGGTGGTTCTCGTTATCGAGGTTACAGGCGAGGAAGTCGCCCAGTCAGGCATGGGAGAGGCAGGTGGGTACTTACTTGCCGATCCACTAAGCGCAATAATGGGAGTGCTAATAGCCGGCATCAGTCTGATCGTACACAAGTTCTCAATTCGCTACATGGCAGAAGAAGCCGGTTACGCACGGTTCTTCATGCTGCTGGACCTTATGACCGCAAGCCTTCTGGTACTGGTGTCCGCGAGCGATATGCTTACCCTGGTGGTAGCCTGGCATCTGGTTGGGGTACTGCTTTACCTGTTGCTGGGTCATGACACGTCCAGGACGAATAGCCTTCGCTACGCCTTTTGGACATTTATTACGTATCGTCTCGGCGATATAGCCCTGGTACTGGGCGTGGTGGTGCTGGTACATACCTATGACACCTGGTCCATTCCTGAGCTTCTGCGCCTCGTGCGGGAAGATCCCCATGCAATGAGTCTTCTCGGCGTTCCGGCTACTCAGGCCGCAGCGCTCCTTATGTCAGTCGCCGCATTTGCACGCTCGGCGCAGTTCCTGCTGCATAACTGGCTTCCCTATACGATGGATGGGCCTACCCCGGTTTCGGCGCTTATGCATGCCGGTATCGTCAATGCGGGCGGCTTTCTGATAAACCGTTTTGCGCCGGTGTTTGTTTATTCGGGGGATGTCCTTCATCTCCTGTTCATCATGGGGCTTGTCACCGCGATCATCGGCTCGGTACTGATGCTGGCTCAAAATGACATCAAGAAGTCTCTGGGTTATTCCACCATGGGTCAGATGGGCTTCATGATCATGGAGTGCGGCGTTGGCGCGTTTTCTCTTGCCATTTACCATCTCATCGCTCATGGACTGTTCAAGGGCGCGCTCTTTCTTGGTGCCGGCGGTGTTATTGGCGCAGCGCGCCATGATGACGGCGTCCCAAAGGAAGATCTCTATACGTTTGTCATTGAACGAAGACCGGCACGTCGGCAGCCACCCTGGCTGTTCATGGCGGCGGTCACCCTGATCATACCGGTGTTCGTGTTGGTGCTAGCGCATCTTCTGGTGCAGCAAGACTTTTTCCAGAAGCAGGGCGCGGTGGTATTGTTGTTCTTCGGCTGGATAACGGGCGCCCAGTTAATCTTTGCGACATATCGAATGCGTTCTGAGCGGCCCGGCCGCCTGCTTGCATTGGTGCTGTCTTCGTTCGTTGTCGTCGTTGTGGGTTACGCACTTATCAGCCATGTGTTCGAGCAATTCCTGTATCCGGATGAGAAATTTCTTCAGCTCATGCACCACGCGTCAAGTATAGATATCGTGTGGTTTGATATTCTTGTCGTAGTGACAACCCTGATCATCGTTGGTGGTTGGCTGCTGACCTATTATGCGGAGAAGAGCGGCAAGAATCGAAGCTACAGTCCCGGGCGGCTTCGACTTATTTTATATGCGTTGATTTCTCGCGAGTTCTACCTGGCTGACATCTACACCTGGATGTCGCGGGGCCTGCTACGGCTTGCGGCGCGTCTGAATGTCCTCCTGAGGTGGGCCTAGCATGGAATGGGGTGTTCTCCTTGTTGCGGGATTGTTCCTTCCCCTGTTTCCGCAAAGCATGTTGTTCAATGCCCTGTTCGCGCGTGTACAGCAACCGCTGCTGCGTGCGTTTCTTGTGCTCGCGTGGCCACAGGTTGGTATTGTGCTGGTTGTCGCCTTCATCGAGGAGCTGCCCGGTTGGCTACCCTATTGGGGTGCCGCGACTGCACTTATGTACGCCCTGCGTGCCCTTGCCTTGAGGGACATCGGCCTGTGGGCGGCATTCATTGCGACCTCTGCCTGGTCCTTGTTGTGGATAAGTGTGGGACAGGGGACCGACACCCGGTATCTCACGTTGTTTGCGCTGGGCATGAGCCTGCCACTAATCCTGTTGATATTCCTGTGTCACTGGCTAGAGCGGCGTTTTGGCGCTGCCTACCTTGGCCTGTATGGTGGGCTGGCACAAACCGCACCGCGTTTTTCCGGCATCCTGGTTATGGTAGTACTCGGGATCCTGGCGACTCCCGTCTTTCCTTCATTTTTTGCTCTGCTGTCGATGATTATTGAGAGTATGCAAATGAACCTATTCCTGGCTGTCGCAGTGGGTACGGTCTGGCTGTTGTGGAGTTGGGCAGGTGCCAATCTCCTGCAGGGATTGGTCGCCGGCCCGAAGCAGGAGTCCGTCGGTGATCTTGGTTGTGGTTTAATGTGGCTGAACATTGCGGTGTTGTCAGGGCTCGCGGTAACAGGCGTGTATTGTCTGGGGGCAGTGGTATGAGTTCGACACTGGTACAACAGCTGAAGGTCCGCAGCATGGTGTATGTTGCGGGAGAGCCGGTGCCGTTTTTCTGGCCCATGCGTACGTTCATCCATCATAACCCCCTGCACGGGCTTGAACACCTGCCCTTCGAACAGGCCGTTGACAAAGGGACAAAACTGTTTCATGGCCGCGGCTTCCTGAACCGGCGTGAGTACCAGCGGTATTTGTCACGTAATCTGCTCAAGCGAGGGTACCTGGAAGAAGAGGTAGACAGATTTCTTTCTGGGCACGACGAGATACCGGGGATAGACCTGCGCGCTACCTTGTTACACCTGCTAACTAATGTAGAGGAGCAGGTTACTCAGATATTGGAACTGGGGACGGACGAAGATGTGCAGACGATCCTCAAGAATGAAACCGTGTCCAGACACGCTGATCCGGATTCGCTTGCAGAAGAATTACGCCAGTCTCTGCTTGGAACCCAGCCCGTCTACGAGACCATCGATGTGCTGTTCGGTACGGATCTCGGAACCAGCCTGGATGAGCTGGTGATCAAGAGTTGCCTGGATTTCTTCGATGAAGGTCAGTCGGTCTGGAAGCTGCCGGGTCGCGAACGGGGCTTTTTTGCGGCCTGGCGCCAGGTTGCGCGGCACAATGTCCGTCTTTCCCTGCGTGGCCTCGACATCAGTGAGATTCTTGAGGCCGGGGAGAAACCCGAGGACATCATAGATTTCGTCATGCGGAACCTGCAGATCCCCGAAGAGCACTGGGTTGGCTACTTTGAACGCGAAATAGCGCGTCTTCACGGCTGGGCAGGATTCATACGCTGGCGATCGGGCGCCAGGCATTATTACTGGGCAAACAGGTACCCGGGCGACCTGGTGGATTACCTGGCGGTACGCCTGACTCTGGCGCTCGCATTACTCAGCGAGCGTGGCCGGCATGATCTTGCTTCCACCAGGGAAGAAATCGAACAGTTAGTGTCGGAGAATACCCAGGAGGCATGGTTGCGGCGCGAGTACTACAGCGGCAGGGTGCTGCCGAACATGGCGCATCGACTGGAGAAAACCTTGCAGCGTGGTAACAAAGACGATCTGGCTGCGTTCTTCAGTAAATATATCGAGGAAAAACGCAGTTCGGAGCTACGTCGCCAAGCGCAGAGTCTGACTCGCCTGTTCACTGCCGAGCAGTCTATGGAGGCGGTAAAGAGGCTTCCCCGGAAAAGTTTCTCGCAGTTGTTGTGTTTGCTCCGGGAGTTCGAGCAGCGAGAGGGCATGTTCTGGCTGCGCGCCATGGAGTCGGAAGCGATATCCGATCTGGTAGAGGGAGTAAGTCTCGATCCCCCACCGATGCGTGAAAAGCGACCCTTTGCACAGGCGGTTTTCTGCATCGATACTCGTTCCGAGCGTATTCGTCGCCAGCTGGAGGGGGTAGGTGATTATCAGACATTTGGTATGGCGGGATTCTTCGGCGTGCCGGTGAGTTTCATGGCGCTCGGCAAGGGGAGTGAAATCCATCTTTGCCCTGCGTTATTGACGCCGAAAAACATGGTGCTGGAAATGTCAATGAATGCACCGAAGCCCACTGCTCCATTGAGCGTGCTTGAGAAGGCTTTACATTCTCTCAAGGAGTCGGTATTGACTCCGTTCGTCACCGTTGAAGCCATCGGCCTGCTGTTTGGATTTGATATGATTGGCAAGACCCTGGCTCCCCGCGCCTACAATCAGTGGCGCCACAGATTGCAGAAGGGCGAGCCGCAGACTCGTCTCCTGCTGGACAAGTTGACGCGGGAACAGGCCGATTCCATCGTACGTGCCGTGCAACGCGCCGTAATTGCCAAGGCCGTTGAACAGGAAACGGGCCTGGATGGTGAGAAGCTAACCGATGACCTAATTCGCGAGCTGCGAGAGGTAGCCATGGGCCACGTCGCGCTGAACCCCCAATATGCCTCCGCGCTTGGTCTAAGCGAAGATCAGTTCGGTGAGTTCATCGCGCGCCTGAGAAGCGACTATCGTATAAATTCGGCATTTGCGCAGCTGCAAATGGAGCAACTTGGTCGCATCGGTTTTACGCTTGATGAACAGGTAAATTTCGTCGGTACTGCACTTAAATCAATAGGCCTGACCCAGGATTTCTCGCGATTCGTTATCCTGGCAGGCCACGGCAGCCGTTCTGAGAACAATCCTTACGAATCCGCGTTGGACTGTGGTGCATGTGGCGGTAATCACGGCCTCGTGAGTGCCCGCGTACTGGCGCAAATGGCCAACAAGCCGGAAGTGCGCGAGCGCCTCAACGAATCAGGGTTTGCGATACCTGACGATGCATGGTTTCTACCCGCGCTGCACAACACAACCACAGATGAGATCACGATGTATGATCTAGACCTGTTGCCCTCGTCTCATCTGGTCTACCTGGATCGCCTGCAAAAAGGGCTAAGTCTGGCCTCGCGCATGTGTGCGAAGGAACGTTTGCCAACGTTTACCGAGATGGAAGGCAAACAGGTTGAAAATCTGGAGGCGGCATACCGGAAAATGCGTATCAATTCCTCTGACTGGTCCCAGGTGCGTCCAGAGTGGGGTTTGTCCGGAAACGCCTGGTTCATTATTGGCAGCCGTAGTCTGACACGTGAACTATCGCTCGATGGTCGCGCGTTTCTCCATTCCTATGACTATCGACTGGATAGCCGCGGCCTTCTCCTGGAAAACATTTTTGCCGGGCCGTTGGTGGTTGGACAGTGGATCAACATGGAACATTACTTTTCGACAGTCGATAATGAGCGTTTTGGCAGCGGCAGTAAGGTATATCACAACGTCGCTGGCCGCATCGGCGTCATGACAGGTAACCTTAGCGACCTGAGAACCGGTCTGCCGGCACAAACAGTTTTCAGGAATGGGGAGCCCTATCACCAGCCAATCCGCCTGATTACAGTCATTGAAGCGCCCTTTGAACATGTCTGTCGCGCCATCGACAGTGTCGTGGCAGTCAAATATCTGGTACGAAACAACTGGTTGCGAGTGGTGATTATTGATCCGGAAACGAAAAAAGCCTGTATCTACGTTGATGGGGAATGGCATGCCCAGCCAGTCGGCGCTGAACTGAAATCGGTTTATTCTGAGGAGTATTGCGTGTCATGAACATTCACAAGTTGAACACACTGAAGAAACTCGAGATCATACTGGAAGGCGCGCACCAGGCCTTCGCAACGGATATTCTGGACCGCGCCGGTGTTACCGGCTATACCATCGTCAACAACCTTTCCGGCAAGGGCAGCCATGGGTTCCACGAAGGGCACCTGATGTTCAACGAAGATGATGTGCTGATCATGATTGTTGTTGCGGTGCCGGAAGATCTCGTTGACCCGATACTTGATGGCCTGGAGCCGTTCTTCAGCAAGCATTCCGGCGTGGTATTCATCAGCGAGATACAGGTGACCCGGATGGTGAAGTTTCGCAGCTGATAATGGATTTAGTGGGCGGGTAAAGTTTACGCGCCCTCAGCAGGCCAGGCGGCGAGGCGCGCAAGTATCTGAATGACGCAGGGTACGAGTTTTTTCCAGCATGCGATAGGTGGAGCGGAAATTGTTGTAGTGCAGGACCTCATGAAGGGGTACCCACTTTACCTCGTGGGATTCCTGGTTGCCCGGAACAGGAAGCGTATCATCGATCTCAACCAGGAATCGAATATCGATGTGTCCATGTGCGGGTATTTCACCGATAGTCGGGACATCATGCAAATCGACATCAAAAATTTCTGTCCCAACAAGCCGGATATCTGCGGGGTCAATTCCGGTTTCCTCGGTACATTCCTTCAGGGCCACCTTGATTACGTCCGGCTCACCATCGGCGTGCCCACCCGGCTGAAACCAGTGTCCATACTTGCGGTGATGCATTAGCAGCACCCGATCCCGCATTGGGCTGACTACCCATGCCGAAGCGGTCACATGCACCGGTGCGGAACGCTCGAACACATCGGGGTTTTCCTTGATGTGGCGGATAGCACGCCTTATATAGGCAGCCTCGTCCATGTAGCGGGAATGATGCCGCCGCAATAGCTCAAGGAGATCGTTGCGATGCATGTTCAGGTCCTCGAAGGATTTTCTACTGCCGAAATTGCGGCTGCGGCGGCCTCATCGACATCGGCCTCGCGTCCGGAGACGATAAGTCGACCATAGGCCCCGACCGCGCGGACATCGATCAGGGTAATATTTGCTGCCTTCTCGGCCTGGTTGGCGGCGTACACGATATAGCCAGCGGGCTCGGTTTCAAGGATGAACATGCTTTGCTCGGGCAGGATCATCGACCCCATACGGTTCTGCCGGTTGATCAGGACACAATGTTCGGGGCTCATGCCGCGAATGGTTTCAGTCCAGGCGACCTTGCATTCTTCGCGATCGTCCACCTGTGCGTTCATTCGGTTCAGGATGGTGTGGCCCGCTGCAATCACGTCGCTCTGATCCCGGTGGTGAAGCACCATGGAGCCATACTCGCGTTCCACGATTTTCTGCGTCAGGTGCACCTGGGTCGCCTTGAGGCCGATATCCGTGACACGGTGAATAGCCATGCCCGGGGATACCTCCACCCACAGGCAGGCGTCACCGGGGACCGGTGGAAAACCCTGGGATACCGTTGCCATGTAAGCCGCCAGTTGCGGTTGCAGGGCGTCGACATATACATAGGTCCGCAACCGCATTGTTGCCTGAGCACTTAGCGGAGTGTTCATTCAATGTGATACCTGAAATTTCATGGGCTGATTCTACAGTGAGACAACTGTTAGCTAATAATATGAAAATCCATGCCTTCTCATAGATCGTTGTCTATCAGACGTCATCTTGCATATCGCGGACCGCGGTGTTCTGCACCATAAACCCCTAATAACCCTGATTTTCACCCATCTATTGCCTGTTTTCAGTATCTCGGGGCGCTGTTCGTGATATTGCTTCTCCTGATAGGCAGGATCCTTATGCATAGATTCTCATCGATGAAACAGCAATAAAACTTCGATTGGTACCCGCTTCTGCTCTGGACGTAATCTTATCCCACGCGCAAGACGCTCAAAGCATTTTTTAACTCAGAATCAGGAGTAGAACATGGCTAAACAATACGAAGCGGGTGTGAAGGAGTACCGCGAAAAGTACTGGACCCCCGACTATGTGCCATTGGACACTGACCTGTTGGCCTGTTTCAAGGTGACGGGTCAGCCGGGCGTGCCTCGTGAAGAAGTGGCTGCCGCGGTGGCAGCCGAATCATCCACGGGTACCTGGAGTACAGTGTGGTCTGAGTTGCTCACCGATCTCGAATACTACAAGGGTCGTGCCTATCGCATAGAGGATGTGCCGGGCGACTCGGATTCATTCTATGCATTTATTGCTTATCCAATCGATCTGTTCGAAGAAGGTTCGATTGTAAACGTGCTCACCTCGCTGGTTGGTAACGTGTTCGGGTTTAAGGCGCTCAAGCACCTGCGCCTGGAAGATATCCGCTTTCCTATCGCCTATATCAAGACCTGCGGTGGACCGCCCGCCGGTATCCAGGTGGAGCGTGATCGCCTCAACAAGTACGGTCGCCCGATGCTCGGCTGCACCATTAAACCGAAGCTGGGCCTGTCGGCCAAGAACTATGGTCGTGCGGTTTACGAATGTCTGCGTGGCGGGCTTGACCTCACGAAGGACGACGAGAATGTGAACTCTCAGCCGTTCATGCGCTGGCGCGACCGTTTCGAGTTTGTCGCCGAGGCCATCATGAAGGCGGAACAGGAAACCGGAGAACGCAAGGGTCACTATCTCAACGTCACCGCGGCCACCCCGGAAGAGATGTATGAGCGCGCTGAGTTTGCCAAGGAACTCGGTATGCCGATCATCATGCACGACTTCCTGACCGGAGGCTTCACGGCCAACACGGGACTGGCTAACTGGTGCCGCAAGAACGGCATGCTGCTTCACATTCACCGTGCCATGCACGCGGTAATCGACCGTCATCCGAAGCATGGTATCCATTTCCGCGTCCTTGCTAAGTGCTTGCGCCTCTCAGGTGGTGACCACCTGCATACCGGTACCGTTGTCGGCAAGCTCGAAGGTGATCGCAATTCGACCCTGGGCTTTGTTGATCAGCTGCGCGAATCGTTTGTACCGGAAGACCGCTCGCGCGGCGTGTTTTTCGATCAGGACTGGGGTTCCATGCCCGGGGTCTTTGCCGTGGCGTCGGGTGGTATCCACGTCTGGCACATGCCGGCGCTGGTGACCATCTTCGGCGATGACTCCGTGCTTCAGTTTGGTGGCGGAACGCAGGGTCATCCCTGGGGGAATGCTGCGGGTGCGGCTGCCAACCGCGTTGCGTTGGAGGCCTGTGTCAAGGCGAGAAATGAAGGGCGTCAGCTTGAAAAGGAAGGAAAGGACATTCTTACCGCGGCAGCTCAGCACAGCCCGGAACTCGCGATGGCGATGGAGACCTGGAAAGAGATCAAGTTCGAATTCGAAACCGTGGACAAGCTCGACGTAGGTTGAACATAGGGACAACACGGCCGAAGGAATTTCGGCAACTAAATTGAGAGGACAACAAAATGCAACATCAAACCGCGGGTGACTACCACACCCAGCATACCCTGGAAACATTCGGCTTTCTTCCCAGGCTAACCCAGGAAGAGATCTATGCTCAGATTAATTACATTATTTCACAGGGTTGGACACCGGCCATCGAACACGCACATCCCTCGCAGGCCTTTGAGCATTATTGGACCATGTGGAAGCTGCCTTTCTTCGGTGAAAGCAATCTGAACAACGTTATTGCCGAAATGGAAGCCTGCCATCGCGCCTATCCAGATCACCACGTCCGCTTGATCGGGTATGACAGTTATACCCAGAGTCAGGGCGTGTGCTTCGTCGTTTACGACGCGCGATAGACCGTGTAACCAGGTGTTCTTCTCCGTAGGGTGGAACTGAAGACAGGGCCAAGCACGACACACATGCAGTGGAGATAAATATGACACAAACTGCTAAAAAAACCGCACGCCAGATAGCCATGGAACGCCGTCGTCTTTCTTACGAAAAAGGCAAGGCGGGACTGCAGGCCAAGCAGGGGCGCAACAATGCCGCCATTGCTGGCGCGTCTAACGCTGTGGCAAGTCCGGCGCGTACGGCAGGCCCAGAATCGACCATGTCTACTCGTGAGTACTCGCTGGCGCGTCGCCGGGCAATGTCTGCCGGGGGTAAGGCGTCTGTTGCTAGCCAGGATCGGACACGCAGTGATGAGTTCGGCAGGTCTCCCGCCGCGCCCGCCGCCGGGTCCGGAAAACCTCCTGCTGCTGCAAAGGACGAGTGTGGTTGTAAGACTGGTGACGAACAGGTGAAGGCTCCAGACATGGCCCGCCCCGTGGCTCCCTCGCCCGTTATTCGTGCCAGGAAACAGGTAGAAAACCCGGCGCGCGCGGCATCCCTTGCGCGGCGGATCGCACTATCGACCCGCGGCAAGGCCGCGTTGAACGGTAATGGCCCGAGTGCCGCCCAGGCCGCGAGAACATCGAATCCGAATATCTCGAGCCGCGAGCTGGCCCGTTCGGTGCGGGAAGAGCGCAGTACACGGGGGAAGTGCAATAGCGGCAGCGCCGACAGTAAGAGCCGGCCCTGCGGACGCATCCGTCCCGGTAAGGAGAGCGGCGGAGCAAAAGATGCTCCATGGAAAGTTGGTGAAAGTGAAACGAGCCACGGGCAGACTGTGACCGGCACGATAGTCGGGCGCAGCACTGCTGTAACTGGCGATGAGCCAAGTACCTGTCGCCCCATTACTGGCACGGAATACCTGGGTGCGGATATTTTTCGCAAATTCTGCCAGTCGGAAGCACCCAGGTCTCCGGCCAAGGTTCAGGTTACCTCGACGGCGACCGGAAATACCGTGAGTGGTAACAGGCTGGATCGTAGTGCCCGGGTAACTGGTAACGAACCGGGTACCTGCAAGCGCGTTACCGGAAACCAGTACGTGAGCGCAGGCCAGATGCAGGATTTCTGCAATACAAGTGTTGAAGCGGGGCCGCCCAAGATCACGAGCTCAGAGACACGCAAGGGAAAAACTGTTACTGGTAACAATGTGGGTCGTTCCGAAAAGGTGACCGGGGACGAGCCGGGTTCAACGCGGGAACTGACCGGCACATCCGTCATGCAGTCGGGAAATGGTGGGCGCGCGCCAAAAAAGGTCGGCGTGAGCAGAACCCTGCGGGGAGGGAGTGTAACCGGGACCCTGGTGGGACGTAACAAGAGTGTTACCGGAGACGAAGCGGGCAGTTGTCGCAACGTGACGGGTGATGACTATGTCGGCCAGGAGCAGTACAGCACCTTTTGCTCCACGACGCCAAAGGCAACTGATCGCAAGGTCGGGGTATCGGCGACGATGAAAAGCAATCCTGTAACCGGGACCATGACTGGTCGTGATGCGAAGGTTACGGGTGACGAACCGGGCACCTGCAAGGCTGTCACTGGTACACCCTATGCGGGAGTTGAAAATTTGCAGGAATACTGTGCACCGGGTGACAGTGAACTTGTTAAGGAACGGACTTCGCAACGTCGAGCAACGCCGGGTATGCCGATTACCGGCCAGCAGCCGGGACTCAATGGCGTGCTGACCGGCGCCGACAAGGGCGCCTGCGAGCCGCTCACGGGTACGCCTTACGTCGGTGCTGACCAGTTCGCCAATGCTTGCCCGGGCGTGCCGGCAGACAGCGCCAGCCCGGATTTCCCCCAGAAACTGGGAGAGACGCCTTGGGGTCAGTTCAGCGTAGGGGCGCCGGGACATGCGTCCCGTACGCCAGCGGAACATGAGGCGGTAACGGGTACGAAGTACGAGAAAGGCCATATTACCGGGCCGTTTGGCATGGCTGACGGCAAGGTAACCGGTACGGAAGAGGCACGCTTTGGGAACGGAGGTCCGGTGGTTGCTCCGCAGGCACCGACACTGGTTGAGGAACGTATCAAGGCGCGGATAACGGGAGAGGGTCAGGACGCCGGACTCCGAATTACGGGCGACGACTGGGACCGCAACGAGCGGGTTACCGGCACTGAAGGACTGTCCGCGACGAAGCGAAACCCTACACGCCGTGGCAATTCGTCGTCGATGGCTATGGAACTGGCGACCAAGCGTAATGAAGAACTGCCTGTCCCGAGTAGCAAGGTCACGGGCAGCAGCGGAAATACCGAGAAGGGCTCCCTGGTAACCTATTCCGGTGGGGCTCGCGGCTAAGGAAACCTGGAACGCTGAAAAACCATGTTGAGTTCACGACGAAAAGCAGCACGCACGCGGAGGTGGTCGATCCCGGTCAACCCCTCAGGTGCGCCGGCATGGGCAGAACCCGCGCGCCTGGATGACGCCGGGCACTCCCTCGCGCCTGCTACTTTAGCCGGGGCACCGCATCCCCTGGCAAATGAGCGTCAGAACCAGCAGTTGTTCGAGTACGAAAAACGTGTCAAGGATGCCTTCGACAACATTGTTCCCGTATTGAAACAGGTTTCCGCGTTGCAGCACGAGGAGGACTTTGAAGAAAGGGCGCAGGAACTGGCACGCCAGCAGCTGGGTATTGAGTTGCCCGGCCAAACACTTTCAGACGCGTGGGTTGATCAGCTGGATATGCGTGGCCTGTACGCCTGGTGCATGTTTGAGACGTATCGGCGCTTTAGTGACGATTTTTTTTCCCGACAGGAGATTCCGACAGATGAAGATTTCCAGTCATTTCTGTTGCGCTGCGGCTTCCATACGATGGACGTCTCACCCTGTGCAGATGGTAGGCTTGCCCACGTAATAAGCTATGTGTTGAGACTGCCTTACCGGGAAGTGAGGCGCAAATCGTATGCCGGCGCGATGTTTGACATTGAGGACAGTCTGGAGAAATGGATCGAGACGGAGTTCTTTCGTTACCGGGAAGGTCGCCCTGATACCGCAGACAAGCCTACGCGTTACCTAAAGGCAGTTGTATATCATTTCAGTTCGGGTGATCCGGAACGCGAAGGTTGTGCTGCCCATGGTTCAGATACGCGCCGCGCGGCCGAGTCCGGTCGGGAACGCCTGTATGCATTTCAGCAGGCAGTGGAAAACAGTTTCTGTTGCGGGGCCTCTATCGATCTGTTGCTGATCGGCCTGGATACAGATACCGATTCCATTCGTATCCACGTGGCCGACGAGAATGGGGAAATTGACCTCAACACCTTTGTCGATACGGGCAAAGTTTACACGGCCACGAGCAGCATGAATGCTGACCAGGCCATGAGGATGGTTGAAAAAACGGTCCGTGAGGCTGGCCGTGGTGCGATGCCTGGCATGATCGATCTGGTATGTCGCCTGGTGACGAACAATATTTCGCAGCTCGAGTACGTGAGGCGGAATTACCGGGGTGCATATCCGGATATTGGCCACGCAGAGCGGTTTATCGGGGTCGGTATTGGCTTTGAAGAAATACAGATACGCAATCTGACATATTTCGCATATATGAACACAGTCGAGGAAGGGGCAGCCGATCTGGATGTAGGAGTAAAGATATTTACCGGTTTGAATGTCTCGCATGGGCTTCCGGTTCCAGTCGTAATTCGTTTTGACTATCACGGCCACGTGCCGGGTGCGCGAGAGCGGGCTGCTGCCAGTTGCAGGCGAGTGGCAGAAGCGCTCGAGGCGCGTTATGAAGAGCTGGTAAAAAAGGGTTTGTTGCATACCTTGCAGGCAATCCGTGATTGCGCCGCCGGGGAGCGGATTGAAGTCTTGGCTTCGTCTGTATATGCACAGAGTTCAGTGGGAGCGCATTGATGAAAATATGCCAGGTAGAAGGGCCTCTGGTTTCGACCAATCGCATACCAGGTTTGGGTCACAAACATTTGCAGGTCGTCAACGACGGTAGCACCCCGGCAGTGGCAGTTGACGCGGTTGGTTGTAAGCCCGGCGACTGGGTTATCTGCGTGGGAAGTTCCGCCGCGCGTGAAGCAGCGGGCAGCAAAGACTATCCGAGTGATTTGACCATAGTCGGGATTATTGATCACTGGCCGCCGGAGGAGAGATAAGGTCATGGAGATTTTGCAGGTGGAAGCCCCTCTCGTATGTACCCAGCGGGTATCTGGTCTGGAACATGCGAGCCTGAGAGTTCTACGAAACGTGAGGACAGGCAAGCGGCAGGTGGCGGTCGATCCGGTGGGTTGTCGAGAGGGCAACTGGGTGTTTACGGCAATGGGGTCTGCAGCCAGGTATGCAGCCGGGGATTACGAAGTGCTTACGGATCTCACCATCTGCGGAATTATAGATTTCTGGAAGGAAGAATAGTCTTAGGTTCTTTCATCCCGATGTAACACGAGTTTCAAGTTAAACAACCGAGTCAGAAGGAGACACGAAAATGGCTAACGACAACTATGGTATTGCTTTAGGAATGATTGAAACGCGTGGTCTGGTGCCGGCAATTGAAGCCGCCGATGCCATGACCAAGGCGGCGGAAGTTCGTCTCATTGGGCGCGAATTCGTAGGTGGCGGATATGTGTCCGTGCTGGTTCGTGGCGAAACGGGTGCTGTTAACGCGGCGGTACGTGCCGGCGCAGACGCCTGCGAGCGTGTAGGTGACGGCCTGGTAGCAGCGCACATCATCGCTCGTCCTCACCGCGAAGTTGAGCCGGTATTGCCTACAGGCGGTAATGCAGCCAAGGCTTGATGCCGGGCAGTGAATGTAACTGAATGAACAGGAGATTTTGCCATGGCCAATGAAAATTTTGGCATTGCACTGGGTATGATTGAAACTCGTGGACTGGTTCCCGCTATCGAGGCGGCGGATGCCATGACAAAGGCCGCAGAAGTTCGCCTTATTGGGCGGGAGTTTGTCGGCGGCGGCTACGTCACCGTACTCGTTCGTGGCGAAACCGGCGCTGTAAATGCTGCCGTACGTGCCGGCGCAGATGCCTGCGAGCGCGTTGGCGATGGCCTGGTAGCGGCGCACATCATTGCCCGCCCTCATCGTGAAGTTGAACCCGTGCTTGATGAGTCGGGTGGCAACCGTCCGTCGCGGAGCTAACTGACCGGTTGTGAAAAGCTAAGCGTGTAATCTGTTGTCATGTTGCAAACTCATGCCGATTCGCGTGTCCTGGGTTATCTCGGCCGGGCCCTGAGTTTCGAGCTTTCTGCGGTCCAGCTTTATACCACGCAGGCCCGGCTGCTCGGGATCTGGGGTCTGGTCGAGGAATCCGCGCGACTGCGCGAAGAGGCCAGGGAGGAGTTGACGCATGCCGAGCGGATTATCGCCCGGATGCTGGCTCTCTCGGTGGCCCCTAATGCGTCACAGCTACGCCCTGTGAAACTGGGTGAGAGCCTGCATGACCTGTTGGCATATGATGTGGAGTTCGAGCTGGAGCTTGTACATCTATACAATCAGGCTGTGGAGCATTGTTCCCGTGTCGGCGATCAGGATAATCGAGTTTTTTTCGAGTCGTTACTCAACGAAGAAAAGGCACATGCGCGGGAACTGACGGAGTGGCTTAGCAAAATTGGACAGGCCGGAGCGAGCGGGGGATCGGCAAATGCCAGCTAAGAGGAGCGGGAAAATGAGTGAACAATGGCAGGAGCGTACGCGTCCGGCAAGACTGGAGCGTCGTTATGATTTTCCGGACTATGAGAGTTTGCGGAACTTTCTCGATGACGCGGCAGACATTTCGGAGCGCGAGGGACTTTTCCCGGATATGGGTTTCGGGCGTGACTACGTCAATGTAACTATCCATGGCGATGAGGATGCCAGCGAACTGGGCGAGGCGCAGCGGCGCCTGGCAGAGGCATACGAGGAACTGTTCAGCGCCAGGAAGAGAGATTAAGGTCAAACGATGCCCGTCATCGCCCTGGTTGGGAATAAAGGCGGCGCTGGTAAAACCACGCTGGCGGTAAACCTTGCCGTTGGCCTGGCGCGGCGGGCCGGATCGACTGTTGTTCTTGACACGGATCCGCAGGGTTCCTCCCTGCAGTGGCGTTCCATCGGTGAAGACGACGGATTACCCCGGGTGGTGGCTGCAAGCGACGGTCTGGTGGCCGAGGTGCAGGCCCTTGCAAGGCAGTATGATTTTATCGTCGTCGACTGTCCACCCTCAGTGCAGGCAGCGCAAACGCGTTCGGTGTTACAGGTTTGCGATCTGGCGCTGATCCCGGTACAGCCCTCCCCCTTCGATCTGTGGGCATCCATCCACATCGAGCAGGCAGTACATGACGCCCGAATGGCGAACCCTGGCCTGCGCGCCTTGCTGGTTATCAACCAGCTGGAGCCGCGTACCACGCTGTCGCAGCTCATGCGTGATGCCCTGTCAGAGATAGAAGTTCCAGTTGCGGATACCGCCATTCGGCGGCGCGCGGTTTATCGAGCGAGTGCACTGGAGGGACGCAGCGTGTATTCCATGGGCAAACGTGGCGCTGGCGCGGCTGAGGAACTGGATCAACTAATCGAGGAGATAAGAGGACAATGAGCAGCAAGGACAAGACACGCGAGAAGCTCTTGGGCTCCATGCGAAAATCCAAGGCCGATGCCGGTATCGATACCCCTGCGTCTCCCCCCAGGGAGACGCAAAAGCCTGCCGCGGCGAAACCGGCTGTCCGCAAGAAGGCCGCTTCCTTGCCCGAAAAGAGCACCCAGGGCGGATCTGACGCCTACCAAAGCGGTCATCGCGTCTGGCCAGACTGATGCACCGGCGAACCCAAACCGGCAGAGAGGCTTCTGCTTGCTTCGCGGCGGGCCGGGGGCGATCAGGTGTCTGGCCCTGTATTTTGACTGTAAATCAACCTGGTTAGGGCTCCGCAACGGCGGGCACTGGAAGCTCACATGGGGGAGCGGGATCGATGTATTTATGATTATCTATCATATTTTCAGATAATATCTATATATATCTATTACTTGTCAGTGATAAACTTCTAATATCCGACTGCAACACGCGGGATTTTAAATGCCGGGGGCGAGCCGTGCCAAGGCAAGACAGCGATTCCACACCACCGATCTCCATGCCGGATTACCTCATCCGGCACGCTACCCTGCGCCAGCTACAGGTGTTCGAGGCCATCGTGCGGCATGGAAACTTTACCCGCGCCTCCGAGGAACTGTTTCTCACCCAGCCCACGGTTTCCATGCAGGTCAAGAAACTGGCTGATGCCATGGGTCTGCCCCTGTTCGAGCATGTCGGGCGCAGTGTCAAGCCCACCGAGGCGGCACTGGAACTCTACGAGGCCTGTCGTGAGATTTTCGAGACGCTTGCCAATCTCGAGATGAAAATTGATGACATCAAGGGTATCAAGCGTGGCCGCCTGCGCCTCTGCGTCGTGACCACCGCCAAGTACGTGGCGCCTGAGCTGCTGGGTGAATTCAGCCAGATGCACGAGGGAATCGAGGTTTTCCTCAAGGTGACTAACCGCGACAGGGTGATCGAGCGCATGCAGGCGAACGAGGATGACCTCTACATAATGGGTTCGACACCGACCGACGATATCCAGGTGGTGGCCCATGCCTTCGCGCCAAATCCACTGGTCGTCATGGCGCCGCAAACTCACCCCTTGGTGGGTCAGAAGCGCATCCCCCTCTCGACCATTGCTCAGGAGCCACTCATCCTGCGTGAGCCCGGCTCAGGGATACGCGATGCCAGTCTGCGAGTGTTTTCCGCCGCCAAGCTGCGCCCGAAGATACGTATGGAACTGGGTAGTAACGAAGCCATCAAGCACGCCATCGTCGGCGGCCTTGGCCTGTCGATACTGTCCCTGCATACCCTGGCACTGGAGGGCAGTACGGGCCCAGTGGCGGTACTGGATGTGGAGGACTTCCCTATCCAGCGACAGTGGTATATCGCCCATCCCAAGGGTAAGGAATTGTCACTGGTAGCGCAGGCTTTCCTCGATTTTGTCCTCGAATCCGAGCCGAAGATCCGCCAGCAACTCGCCGACCTGTGGCCGGGTCTGATGGAAGCCGGCAAGTAAGGTTGCACCGGCTAACTGAGGAGGACATGCCTGCGCCGCGCCCTCGGCGCTCAATCCGTCGCCAGCAGGTTCCGCAGTCCTGCCAGGTGCCCCCGCCCGCGTTCCTTTTTCTCATCGTCGCTTAGATTGCTGTCGCGGCCGCTCCATTCGAGGTCGTCGGCGGGCAGTTCATCGAGGAAACGGCTGGGTTCGCATTCGACGATCTCGCCATGGCGCTTGCGCCTGGCGGCAAAGCTCAGGGTGAGTTCACGCCTGGCGCGGGTGAGGCCGACGTAGGCGAGGCGGCGTTCTTCCTCGATGTTGTCTTCTTCGATACTGGTGCGGTGGGGCAGGAGGTTTTCCTCGAAGCCGACGAGAAACACGTAGTCGAACTCCAGTCCCTTGGCGGCGTGCAGGGTCATGAGACTGACCTGGTCGTTCTGCTTCTCCTCGTCACGCTCCAGCATGTCCAGCAGGGTGAGGCGGCGAATGGTCTCGCCAAGGCCGCCTTCCTTCTGCTCGCGCGACAGGCGCGCGATCCATTCCACCAGGTCGTTGACATTGGCCATGCGCCGCTCGGCATCTTCGCGTTCCCTGCAGCTGTCGATGAGCCAGGTCTCGTAGCCGATGTCGCGAATGATGTCGCGCACTACCTCCACGCTCTCGCCCGCCGCCACGCGCTGGCTCATGTCCACCACCCAGTTGGCGAAGGCCTGGATGGCGTTGACCGCGCGGGTCTTGAGCTCAGCGTGGATGCCCGGGTCGAAACAGGCATTGAGCAGGGTGCTGTGCCGGCTGCCGGCGAAGCGCGCCAGGGCCTCGACGCTGGTGGCGCCGATCTCGCGGCGCGGCGTGTTGACGATGCGCAGGAAGGCGTTGTCGTCGTCGGGATTGGTCACCAGGCGCAGGTAGGCCATGATGTCCTTGATCTCGCTATAGGCGAAGAAGGAGGTACCGCCGCTGAGGTAATAGGGCACGTTGTGCAACATCAGCTGCTTTTCGAACAGGCGCGACTGGTGGTTGCCGCGGTAGAGAATGGCATAGTCGCCGAAGCGCGTGCCCTTCTGAAAACGGTGGTGTAACAACTCGGCGACGATGCGCTCGGCCTCGTCTTCCTCGTTGGCGGTGCGGATGACGCGGATGGGATCGCCGTAACCGAGATCGCTCCACAGGCGTTTTTCATAGACATGGGGATTGTTGCTGATGAGCGCATTGGCGGCCTTGAGGATGCGTCCCATGGAACGGTAATTCTGCTCCAGCTTGATGACGCGCAAATCGGGGAAATCGGTTTGCAGGCGCGCGAGGTTTTCCGGGCGCGCGCCGCGCCAGGCATAGATGGACTGGTCGTCGTCGCCGACCACGGTGAGCCCCTGGCGCTCGCCCACCAGCGCGCGTACCAGCTCATACTGGGTGGCATTGGTGTCCTGATACTCGTCGATGAGCAGGTAGCGGATGCGGCTGCGCCACTTGTCGAGGATCTCCGGGTGCTCGCGGAACAGCAGCACCGGCAGCATGATGAGATCGTCGAAGTCCACCGCGTTATAGGTACGCAGGTGGCGGTTGTAGTCGGCGTACACGCGCATGGCCGCGGCACTGATGACATCACTTTTGTCTTGCAGCAACACCTGCTCCGGTTGCAGGAAGTCGTTCTTCCAGGCCGAGATGCGCCACTGGGTGCGCTCCGCCTGCTTGCCGTCATCGCCGAAGCTGCGGCGCATGAGATCACGGATCAGGTTGGCGCTGTCCTGGTTGTCGTAGATGGAAAAACCGGGGCGCAGGCCCAGGTGGCGCGCCTCGCGGCGGATGATGTCCAGCCCCAGGGCATGGAAGGTGGAGATGCGCAGGCCCTCGGGGGCCTCGCCGAGCAGCTTGCCCACGCGGGCCTTCATCTCGCGCGCCGCCTTGTTGGTGAAGGTCACCGCGGCGATATGGCGGGCGGGAATGCCCCGCTCGCCGATGAGGTGGGCGATCTTCCGGGTGATGACGCGGGTCTTGCCGCTGCCGGCGCCGGCCAGCACCAGCAGGGGCGTGCTGGTGTGCCTGACGGCCTCCTGCTGTGGCGGGTTGAGATCCAGTGACATGGTGGGCGATACGGCCTTCATCCAGCGAACATGAAAAACACGGGTGCAGCGAGACTCGCCCGGACACGGTATCGAGGGAGGCGCCAATGGCGCGGGATTCTAGCAGGCGGCCGCGGCGTGGCACAAACCCGCCCCGCGGGCCGCGAAATGTGATGCAGGCACGCTTCGGGGCGCCGCTGTTGCACCATCACGGTGCGATTTGACGTAAACTTGCGCCTGCCCGGATTCTCAACCTCAAATTCATCGAAAGGGAGTAAGGAAATGAAAACGACAATGCGCAGGGTTCTGGCCACGGCACTGCTGCTGCCGCTGGCCAACATGGCGGTTGCCGCCGGCACGCTGGAGGCCAACGTCGGTGTGGTCTCCAACTATCTTTTCCGCGGCGTCACCCAGACGAACGACACCGCCGCGGTGCAGGGCGGGATCGACTTCACCGACGATTCCGGTTTCTACCTCGGCGCCTGGACCTCCGAGGCCGGCGGGGCCACCGGCAGCTACGAGCTGGATCTCTACGGTGGCTACGTGTTCACCGTCCGGCAGGGCATCGAGCTGGACGTGGGGCTCATCAGCTACCAGTACCCCAACGTCTCCAACGCCAGCTTCGAGGAGATCTTCGTCGGCGCCGATTTCCAGAATGGCTTCACCGCCAGATTCTCTGCCGATCTCGATAACAAGAACTACTACCTCGAAGGCGCCTACGACATGCCGCTGACGCAGGGCTACGCCCTCAACCTGCATCTTGGCATGTACTCGCGCGACATCCTGCCCGACTACAACGACATCGCCGTAACCCTCAGCAAGGGTGAATTCAGCCTCGGCCTGAGCTTCACCGACGACGATATCGGCGCAGGCAACCCCACCGACAACTATCGCGTGGTGGTGGGCTGGAAGAAGACCTTCTAGGCGCAACCCAAAGGCCGTACCCCAAGAAGGGCGCCGCATCGCGGCGCCCTTTTTTTAGTCCAGGAGAACGGCGGTGAGCGCGGCAAGGATGACGGCGAGGCCCATCAGGGCCATGCCGAGGGCGTGCCACAGGGCGGCGCGCCACCAGCGGGGCCACAGGGGACCCTGGCCGAAGCGCGCATGGACGCGGCGGTGGCGCCTGAGAACAAGGGTGGTGATCCCGGCCATGGCCGGCAACAGCAGGCCGATCCCGAGCAGGGCGTCGAAACCAAGCCGGATGCTCTGATGTCCGGAACTGCCGCCGTCGTTTTCCATGAAACTCCAGCTCACGAAAAAGGCCGCCATCACCACGAGTGCGGGATAGAGAAAGCGCGTCACACGGTAACTTATTGCCAGCAGGGAAACGGGCAGGCTAAACAGTATCAATTCCATGCCGACTCAATCAGACTCATGAAGGTTCCGGTACCGCTTCGCCACAGTTTGAAACATGCGCATGCGGCGCATCAAGCGCGTGGCGCCCGATCCAGCTGGCGGTAGGAGAGCGCCTCGCCGAGGTGCGCGGTGGTGATGTCTTCGCTGGCGTCGAGATCGGCGATGGTGCGGGCCACGCGCAGGATGCGATCCGTGGCGCGCGCCGACAGGCCGAGCTTTTCGATGGCGCCATCGATCAGGGCCTGGTCGTCGCCGCCCAGCCGGCAACAGGTCTTTAGCGCCGCCGGGCCGAGATGGGCGTTGAGACTGTCCTGGCGGGCGAGCTGGCGTTGCCGGGCGGCGCCGACGCGCGCGCGCACGCTGGCGCTGTCCTCCGGCGCTTCGCCGCTTTCCTCCCGCAGGCCGCCTCGCGGCAGGGGCGGGACCTCCACGTGCATGTCGATGCGATCCAGCAGCGGGCCGGAGATCCGCCCCCGGTAGCGCTGGATCTGCTCCGGCGTGCAGCGGCAACGGCCGTCGGGATGGCCGAGGTAGCCGCAGGGGCAGGGGTTCATGGCGGCGATCAACTGGAAACGCGCGGGGAACTCCGCCTGGCGGGCGGCGCGGGAGATGCTGATGCGCCCGGTCTCCAGCGGCTCGCGCAGGACCTCCAGCACGCGGCGATCGAATTCCGGCAACTCGTCCAGAAACAGAATGCCATTGTGGGCCAGCGAGATCTCCCCGGGACGCGGGTGCGAGCCGCTGTGATTTCCATCAAAATGTGCGACACTAGCAACAGAGAATCAGGTAATTAGGGGTGAATATTCCACTAAATATTGCGACATTTTAATACCAAATGCTGCGACAAGCCTCGAAATGTCTACCAAATTCCGCGACAGTGTCATAGCCGGCGCGCCACGGCGCCAGATCGGCATGACTCGGGACAGTGTTTCCGGGATCTATCTGTTCCGGGGCGAAGATCCCATTGCCTTCGAATCCACCCTGGAGCGTGATTTTCTGGTGCGGATGGAAGCTGATCGAACGGTCCTGAGCATCGTCTCGCAGCCGGTGACGCTCGAGTATACGGACCGAGGTCGACGCCGCCGCTATACACCGGATTTCATGGTGTATCGCCGCCAGTTGGGCTGCTCCGGGGTGGCTGGGCAGTACTGCCCCAATGAGTTGATCGAGGTCAAACCTGCCGACGTCCTGGCCCGTGATTTCCCGCGCTTCAAGGCCCGTTTTCGTGCGGCGATCCGCTGGTGCCGCCTGGAGGGGCATGTTTTTCGGATCATGCACGAAAACCGTATTCGGGATGTGATGTGGCGCAATACCTGTTTTCTCGCGCGCTATCGCAAAATGGACCCGGATCCGAAGGTGACA
>Ga0256830_1000476_pt1 | contig 32368 bp, 31 predicted proteins | sample 128326metaG_FD_190537 | JGI IMG/M metagenome (GOLD analysis project Ga0256830, IMG submission 190537) | Hydrothermal vent microbial communities from Lau Basin, Pacific Ocean - 128-326 | ecosystem: Environmental > Aquatic > Marine > Hydrothermal vents | place: Pacific Ocean: Lau Basin | collected...
ATCCCCTCTGGATCACAGCTTACGACAACTTTCCTCTCGATGCGGTCAGGGCGAAAGAGGCACTCCTCTCCTACGGCTCCCGGGAGGGAGCATGGTTCACCCTCTACCACGACCCGTTTGTCAGAGCATGCAGGCTCGGCGAGGATGGTGCCGCGGCAGAAGAGTGGAACGATGAAGAGGGGCCATAGGCCCCCTGAAACGCAACCTGTTTGTCAGAGCGTTGGGGTACGGTGAGGATGGAGCAAGCGGGAAAAAAGATAGTGGAACGATGAAGAGGGGCCATAGGCCCCCTGAGGCGCAACCTGTTTGTCAGGGCGTGCAGGCTCGGCGAGGATGGTGCCGCAGCAGAAGAGTGGAACGATGAAGAGGGGCCATAGGCCCCCTGAAACGCAACCCGTTTGTCATGGCGTTGGGGTACGGTGAGGGTGGAGCAGCGGGAAAAAAGATAGTGGAATGATGAGGAGGGGCCATAGGCCCCTGAAACGCAACCCGTTTGTCAGGGCGTTGGGGGATGGTGAAGATGGAGCAGGCGGGAGAAGAGATAGTGGAATGGTGAAGGGGGCCATAGGCCCCTGAAACGCAACCCGTTTGTCAGAGCGTTGGGGTACGGTGAGGATGGAGCAGCGGGAAAAAAGATATTGGAATGATGAGGAGGGGCCATAGGCCCCCCTGAGGCGCAACCTGTTTGTCAGAGCGTTGGGGTACGGTGAGGGTGGAGCAAGCGGGAGAAGAGATAGTGGAGTGGTGAAGGGGGGCCATAGGCCCCTGAAGCGCAACCTGTTTGTCAGAGCGTTGGGGTACGGTGAGGATGGAGCAAGCGGGAGAAGAGATAGTGGAATGGTGAAGGGGGGCCATAGGCCCCCTGAAACGCAACCTGTTTGTCAGGGCGTGGGGGTACGGTGAGGGTGGAGCAAGCGGGAAAAAAGATAGTGGAACGATGAGGGGGGCCATAGGCCCCCCTTCTGTATCTGGATGTGTTTATGCTGAGGCTACAGCCGGCTCGAGGCAGTCTACGTCTCCTGCCTCGTCACCGCAGAGGATCGCCCTCAGGTCTTCCTCGGGTGTGCTGATCGGCTTGATGTCATAGTTGTCCACAAGCACCTTGAGCACGTTTGGTGTTATGAAGGCGGGCAGTGACGGTCCGAGCCGTATGTCCTTGATGCCGAGATGGAGCAGTGTGAGCAGTATAGCCACTGCCTTCTGTTCGTACCACGAGAGCACCATCGAGAGCGGCAGGTCGTTGACTTCCACTCCGAAAGCCTCTGAGAGTGCGAGTGCTATCCTGATGGCTGAGTAGGCGTCGTTGCACTGACCGATGTCGAGGAGTCTCGGGATACCACCGATATCACCGAGGTCCTTGTCGTTGAAGCGGAACTTGCCGCATGCAAGCGTCAGCACCACGCAGTCTGAGGGGACCTTCTCGACGAACTCGGTGTAGTAGTTCCTGCCCGGTTTTGCACCGTCGCAACCTGCAACCAGGAAGAAGTGGCGTATGGCCTTGTTCTTTACCGCCTCCACGACAGTGCCGGCCACTCCCATCACTGCGTTCCTGGCAAACCCGGTCATAACCGTCTTGCCGGGGACGTCGGACTCAAATCCGGGCAGCTCGAGTGCCCGCTCTATGGCAGGCGTGAAGTCGTGACCCTGGATATGCGGTGTACCGGGGAAGCGGACAGGACCTGAGGTGAAGAGGTTGTCGCTGTAAGAGTCGAGAGGTTTCTGCAGGCAGTTGGTGGTCATGACGATTGCACCTGGGAATGCGGCGAATTCCTTCTGCTGGTTCTGCCATGCGGTACCGTAGTGACCTGCAAGGTGGGCGTATTTCTTGAGCCCTGGATATGCGTGACATGGGAGCATCTCGCCGTGCGTGTAGACGTTGATTCCTTTGCCTTCGGTCTGTTTGAGTATCTCCTCGAGGTCCTTGAGGTCGTGACCGGAGACGAGTATGGCCTTGCCCTTTTTTGCACCGAGCGAGACCTGGGTGGGCTCTGGATGTCCGTACGTGCCGGTGTTGGCTGCATCGAGCAGCTCCATGACCTTGAGGTTGACTTCACCGCACTTGAGTGCTGTGGAGACCCAGTCGTTCAATGAGAGGTCCCTGTTCAGCATGGAAGCGAGGGCCTCGTGTATGAATGCGTATACGCTGTCGTCCTCCTGGCCGAGTATGCGGGCGTGCACGGCATAGGCGGCGACGCCTTTGAGGCCGTACATCGTCGTGTGCATGAGGGAGCGGATGTCGGGATCATCGCTCAGGCTCATGATGCCGACGCTGGCGGCCTGTGCGACCATGCCGTCGTAGTCATCGGCAGGGACGAACGAGGCGGCCTCGTGGTTGATCGTGGTCGAGAGTCTCTCCTTGAGTCCCTCCCTGAGCTCTACGCACCTTCTGATTAGGCCCTCGATGCTCGGGCCGTCGAAGTTGACGTTTGTGAGTGTCGTGAAGAGTGCGTCGGTCGTAAAAGCGTTGACATCCGGGATGGATACCCCCTGCTTCCGGGCCTCGACTGCATATAGGGCGAGTCCCCTCAATGCATGCTCGAGCAGATCCTGCAGTTCCGCAACCTGGGGGGTCTTTCCGCATACACCCGCCTTTTCGCAGCCGGTTCCGTTTGAAGCCTGTTCACACTGGTAACAAAACATGGATACTCCTCCTTTGACCTTGATTGTTGTCTTTCTGCTGCATGTGCATCAGTAGGTTAATGATGCACCATGTGAAGACACGCGTTCCATGATTTAGATCATAAGCAGCGTCTTTTTCCGGGGGTCTCTATGGTGCGGCCTGGTATCCCTGTTTTTTTTACGGGACTTTCTCTGCGTGCGGATGTTAACATTGCAGTCAGGCGAATACAGTCTTGAAGGGGGTGACATGGAGAGGATTCAGGACCTAATCGAGGAGATCAAGAGACTCGAGAAGAGGCTGGCTCAGGAGATTCAGAAGAAAGGAGAAGAGTTCTCCTACGAGATCCACGGCAGGAAGGTGACCTTCGAGGAGAAGGCGAGGCAGTACCACAAATCCCTTGCCACGAAGCTCCATGCATACGTGTTTCACGCTGCATGGCTGAACATTCTGACGGCACCGGTGATATGGTCAGGCCTTGCCGTGGCGGTCATCCTCGACGCGTTCGTCTCGACGTACCAGTTCATCTGCTTTCCGGTTTACCGGATCCCGAAGGTGAAACGCGGTGATTACATCGTCATCGACCGCCACGAGCTCAAGTACCTCAATGCAGTGGAGAAGCTTAACTGTGTCTATTGCGGGTACTTCAACGGCCTCATCGCCTATGTCCAGGAGATAGCAGCCAGGACCGAGCAGTACTGGTGCCCGATCAAACATGCCAGGAGGATAGGCAGCATACACAGCCGCTACAGAAAGTTCCTCGAGTATGGAGACGCCGAGGCGTACAGGCGTAAGATCGAAGACGTCCGAAGGGACTTCAGCGACCTTGCCTGACTCCAGCGGGGGCAATGCCCCCGCTTTTAGGACATGGAAGGGGCTGTGCCCCCCCTCTATTAGGGCATGGAAGGGGCAATGCCCCCCTCTATTAGGGTATGGAAGGGGCTGTGCCCCCCCTCTATTTAGGGTATGGAAGGGGCTGTGCCCCCCCTCTATTTAGGGTATGGAGGGGGCTGTGCCCCCCTCTATTTAGGCATGGAAGGGGGCTCTGCCCCCATGGTATGGGCGAAGTGTTTGAGAGAGTCTGAGAGCTGTTGTATCTCTTTTGTCGGCGGCAGGTGAGAGGTCATCTTATCTATGATGGCCCTCTCGATCAGCAGGCTGTATGATGTCTTGAAGTGGAGGTCGTATATCCAGGAGAGCTGCAGGAGCTTGTAGTCGTTCAGGGATTTCACTTTGGAGATGGGAACGACCTGTCTTCTGAGCACACAGGATAGGACGGCGTCTGAATATCCGTTCAGTTGGGGCAGTCCGAGGGCTGCGGCCGAGGGCCTCTCGGCACTGCTGCTTGAGAAGTACTCGATGAAGACCCGCCAGATGTCGAGCTTGTCGGCATCTCGTATCAGGTTCAAGAAGAAGGTCTTTTCGGGGTCGTCTGATTTTGGAGAGGAGAAGGCGTTGTGAAACCTGACGGCGTGTGAGATGATCGCCTGTTCTCCTGGTGGAAAGGCGCTCAGGATTCCTGTGCTGGAGATGATCTCTGCGCCGAGTTCACCGTGGTTGATGGAGATGCGGTCGTCGAAGGTCCTGAATCTCGCATACTGGGGGAATCTTCCGATATCGTGAAGGAGGCCGACGGCCTCTGCGGTGAGGACCTTTGACCTCTCGCATGTCTCGCCTTGTACGATACGCGTGATGTTTATGCATACCTCGTGGGTGTGCTTGATCTTGAGGTGGATGTTTCGCTGGTCTTCTTCGTTATCGAGTGAGAATCCGGCGGTGAAAGAGGAGAACCAGTCCCTGAGGATGGCGAGCCGCTCTTCTGCCTGATCGAGGTCAATCATCGGCGTGTTTGGGGAGTCTGGCCATGGCGGTATCGAGCAGCCGGTAGGCCTGTTCGATCTCGTCGAAGGAGCGGTGCACCCACCGGCTTCCCCAGTAGAAGTTGCAGCTCGTCTCGGCGGCGAGTATGTGGTCGTATGCCTCTGTTATCATCCGGCGGATATCCTCGGGGTCGTCGGCTGAAGTGTGACGTTTGTCGAAGGCGCGCTTTACCGCATGGTAGTAGTCGCTGGCGCGGTGCAGCTCTTCCCAGCCCCTCTTCTGGAGGAGAGAGCCGGTCCACTGCGTGAAGTCTCCACCCCAGTGTTCTCCTGTATTCCATGCACCCCGGTGGACCTCCACCTCTTCTGTCGGCGGGTACATCCTGAGGTATTCACTGATGTGGACGGGGGTGAACCCGAGGGTCCCCTCGCGGAATCTGTTCAGGATGGTATGGTAGAAGTAGCCCCAGAAGCCGCTCTCGACGTGAGTGGTCCTGAACCATCCGCCGTTTTCTCCATCGGTCCACGTGGTGACGAGGGCGGGGAAGTCACACCACTTTGTCCGCTCGTGTATCTCGTGCTGGAACCATCCGGGGTCGAGGCCTGATTCCTGTGCGTCGGAGAGCTCGCGGTCGCGCGGGACCACGACTATCTCCTCGCCGCCGTAGCGGGCTATGTAGGGCCTGTAGCGGAGTTCTTCCCAGCGCATCTTCCGTTTCGGCTTTATGTACCAGGAGTCTACGATCACGTACTCGTATCCGTGCCGCTTGAGCATGGGGATCATCTCCATGCAGAACCCCATCTCCGGGGGCCAGAATCCCTTGAATCGTTCCCTGCCGAGGAGGTGGCGGCCGAGGCCGATCCACCACGAGGTCTGGGCATCCCAGTCGGCCTGGGGGGTCAGGGGATAGACCGGATGATAAAGGCCGGTCCCTGTGAACTCGATGTTCGAGCGCTTGTAGCGGTCGAGGAAGTCCCCTATGTCGACCACGTCCTGGAATGTCTCCCGGACGGCCGGGTCTTCGAGCTGCTTCAGGAGTGTGCCGGAGAAGCTCATGTGGAGCCGTGCGACGTCCTCGTAGCCCTCGAGCATGCGGGTCGGCCTGTCATAGCACCAGAGTATCTGCCTGACCTCCCACCTCTCCTCGGAGTTGTGCAGTGCCAGGAGGTTGCCCGGCGGCTGGTGCATGTTGAGTCCAAGTGCATGATATATCTCGGCCATGACTGACTCCTTGAACAGCGGCTGAATCCCCGGGCATGATCAGCTTCCGGGGTGGATTACTTAAGACTCAGAAGGCGTCTGGTGTTGCTCCGCCGCTATTGCTATTTAAGAATAGCACAGAAGCGGGACGGTTTCAAACCACCCGCTGTGGTACGGACCTCCGGCGGCTTCAGCTCTGTGATCTATGACCGGCTGGGGTCTGGAGGGCTTTTTACGGTCTCTTCCTGAGTCCAGCTGCTGACTTCATGGTTGAATAGGGCTGAGTGGGGGGATATTTGACATGAACAGGGACAAATGATTAAGATTTGCCCATGACGCCGCATTTCTGCAGTGGCTGAGAGGGGAATCGTCCCATTGGCTGTTGGATCGGGCATGCCCGTTGGGGCCGTTTCTGGCGAGACCCCGGGGTGTGGAGGCTTGGGCTTGAACTATGTGTGAGTTCTGTACGAGACACGGAGAGGGCAGGAAGTGGTATGAAAACATCACCAACTACACGGAGGAGGTCTTCCGCCGTGTGAATTCCGAAGAGGGGCTCAGGGACTTTCTGGCCGGTCTGCCCCATTCCCTCAAGCACGGTGTTGAGATGGCAGGCAGGTGGAAGGCCCGGTTTCCGCGCATCTACAGGCTCATCGCCTATCCGCTCGTCACCAGGCGGCTGAGGAGGGTTCACTTCGGTCAGGTCGTGCCTGTAGAGGACGTAGAGGGCATACTCGACAACTTCAGCTCTGTGGTCAGGCTTCCCTGCGTATGCCGAAAGGTCACGACGGGCAGGGAGGAGATGTACTGTCTCGGCATCGGGATGGACCTCACCCCGGTGTTCAAGGACCTGCCCGACTTCAGCGGGTTCGACCGGCTCTCTGCAGGCGAGGCGAGGGCCATGATAAGGCGTCTCGATGCCGAGGGCATGGTACACACCATCTGGACGTTCAACACCCCGTTCATCGGTGCTGTATGCAACTGTGACAGGGACTGCATGGCATACAGGTTCCAGGTGGAACTGGGGGCTGGGAAGGCGATGTGGAAGGGCGAGTATGTTGCGGGCATCGATCCTCGGAGGTGCAGCGGCTGCAGGGAGTGTATGGACAGGTGTTACTTCGGTGCCCTGGTCTATGACGGCAGGGACGCGAAGTGCCGCGTCGACCCGATGAAGTGCTATGGATGCGGGCTGTGCCGGACGGTCTGCACAAGCAGTGCCGTGAGCCTGCACGACAGGGCCGGTGTGCCTGAGGCTGCTCGTGAGTGGTGATACCGGAGAGGCGTGCGTTTTGTGAATAATTCCGGAGGGCTCGGGATACGGTGGTTAGAAGATGGTCATAGTGAGTGCCTGTCTTGCAGGCCTGAACACGCGATACGACGGCGGCAACCGTGCCGACGAGCAGGTGGCGGCCCTGGTCAGGGCGGGCAGGGCGGTGCCGGTCTGTCCCGAGCAGCTCGGCGGCCTTCCCACGCCGAGGCCCAAGGCTGAGATCAGCAGCGGCGACGGACGGGACGTGCTCTCTGGCAGGGCTGTTGTCCTGTCCGAAGACGGTTCGGACCTGACCGAGCGTTTCATCAGGGGTGCCGCCGAGGTGCTCAGGCTTGCGCGGATGATGGATGTGAAGGAGGCCGTGTTGAAGGACGGGAGTCCCTCGTGTGGGGTGAACCGGATAAGTAGAGGGGGGGAGCAGGCCGCCGGCATGGGGGTGCTGGCAGCACTACTGAGCCTGAACGGCCTGAAGGTCAAGAGTAATGATTCCCTTTAAGGATGAGAATCCCACGCGCACCTTCCCCTTCTTCACCATTGCCATCATAGCCCTCAACACGCTGGTCTTCTTCGTTGAGATGCTCCACCCCTCTGGCATGAAGGCGCTGGTTTACAAGTACGGCGCTGTTCCGAGAAACCTGCTCTCCTTCGGCGGCGGTGAGGGGGTGCCCGCGGTCCTTACGGTGTTCACCTCGATGTTCATGCACGGCGGCCTGCTCCACATTGCCGGAAACATGCTGTATCTGTGGATTTTCGGCAACAACATCGAGGACAGGCTCGGGCACTTCAGGTACCTGCTCTTCTACCTGCTCAGCGGTGTTGTTGCGGCCTACGCCAACTCCCTGGCGTCCCCGGCCTCAGGGATACCGATGATAGGCGCAAGTGGCGCCGTCTCAGGGATTCTCGGGGCGTATCTGTTGCTTTATCCCCATGCAAGAGTGCATACTTTAATATTCATCGGTTTTTTCATACAGATCATCAGGGTCCCGGCCCTCATCGTCATAGGGTTCTGGGGTGTCATCCAGATAGTCAACGGTATTGTGAGCAAGGGGCTGGTATCGCAGGGAGGGGTCGCATGGTTCGCCCACATCGGGGGGTTCATATTCGGCCTCCTGACGATACGACTCTGGGTGCCGGGGAGGAAGAGAAGAGTTTAGTTTCTGCTGCAGGAGCCCCCGGGGTCTCCTGCAAAGGAGGTAGCAGCTATGGTGGTGATATGTCCGAAGTGCAGGACGAGGCTGAAGGTCCAGGACGACAAGATATCCCCTGGGGGCAGCAGGTTCCGCTGTCCGAAATGCAGCAGCGTCTTTCTCGTGAAGAGACCGCCTGAGAAGGCGACCGAGATCAACAGGAACCTCGTTATGGTGGCACATGCCGACGCATCCGTGGCGGAGACTGCCGAGAAACTCCTCCGCGCAGAGGGGTATGATGTCGTCACCGTAAGGGATGGGATCGAGGCCATGGTCACGGCCCTCAACAGGCTCCCGTTCGTTGCGCTCATCGACGTCGGCCTGCCGAAGATATACGGGTTCGAGGTCTGCAGGAGGCTGAAGGGCAGGCCTGAGACTGAGGATATAGGGATAATCCTCGTGCCCAGCATTCACGACGAGACCAGGTACAGGCGCCCTCCTTCCACGCTGTACGGAGCCGACGACTATGTGGAGAGACACGAGATGGAGGAGAGCCTCGTTGCAAAGGTGAACAGGCTGAAGAGGGAGAAGTGGTCGGCAGGGCCGCCGGTGCAGGAGCAGGAAACCCCTGCTGCAGGGCCGACAACCACTCCTGCTGCAGCAGCAGGTCCATCACATGATGAGGGCGTCGAACGTGCGCGGAGGTTCGTCCGCACGGTGCTCTCCGACCTCTACATCTACAATCCCCAGATGGTGAACGACTCAGTGATGGCGGGCAACTTCAGAGAGGCCTTCAAGACCCAGCTCTCAGAGGGATTCAAGCTATACCAGATCAGGATACCTCAGGAGGTGAGGGACAAGGGTGACTTCTTCAACGAAGAGATCGACGAGTTCATAGAGAGGAAGAAGAGAGAGCTTGAAGGCTGAAAAATCCGATTTTTGGAGCTTTTCTGTATAATCCCGAGGTTTCCGTCTCTCAAGAGAAATATGTTGAGTTATATGCCCTTGCCTATTGCGCCCGAAACCGAGTATATTAGCACTCGATGGCAGTGAGTGCTAACAGGTCGGTGCCGATTCAGGAGGGGGAAGGCTGCAGATACCATGAAGGGTGACAAGGCGAGGCTGAGCCTCTGGAAAACAAAAAACATCAAGAGAAAGGAGAGGTGTCGATGAAGTTCAAACCATTAAAAGACCGGGTATTCATCTCTTATACTGAGGATGTCGAGAAGACTCCGGGCGGAATCTATGTGCCTGAGACTGCAAAGGAGAAGCCGCAGAGGGGAAAGATCGAGGCCGTGGGTTCCGAGGTGAAGGAGGTCAAGATCGGAGACGAGGTGATGTTCGACAGGTACTCGGGCTCGAAGGTGAAGATGAACGGCACGGAGTACCTGATCATCAAGGAGGAGGATATCCTCGGTATAGTCGAGTAAGCCGGGTCTGAGGCCCGGTCCGGCTTTCAGGATGTTTCGGATCAGACTGAATTATCCAAAAATTTAAAGGAGGACGAGTGTATGGCTGCAAAACAGTTGTTTTTCGATGAGGAAGCGAGACACGCCATCCTCAAGGGAGTGACCACTCTTACGGATGCAGTGAAGGCGACGCTGGGCCCGAAGGGAAGGAACGTGATAATCGACAGGAAGTTCGGTGCTCCGAACATCACGAAGGACGGTGTGACGGTGGCCAAGGAGATCGAGCTGAAGGATCCCTTCGAGAACATGGGGGCACAGCTCGTCAGGGAGGTGGCTTCAAAGACCTCCGACGCTGCAGGCGACGGTACGACGACTGCAACGGTCATCGCGTACGCACTCTACAGGGAGGGAATGAAGAACGTCACCGCCGGTTCCAACCCGATGGACCTGAAGAGGGGGATAGAGAAGGCCGTCGAGGTGGCGGTTGAAGAACTGAAGAGCATGAGCAAGCCCGTGCAGGACAAGAAGGAGATCGCCCAGGTGGGTACGATCTCTGCAAACAACGATCCCTCGATAGGTGAGCTGATCTCCGATGCCATGGACAAGGTCGGCAAGGACGGGGTCATAACCGTCGAAGAGGCCAAGAGCATGGCCACGACGCTCGACATCGTCGAGGGCATGCAGTTCGACAGGGGTTACATCTCCCCTTACTTCATAACCGATCCCGAGAGGATGGAGTGCAACCTCGAGGACGCCTACATCCTGATTCACGACAAGAAGATATCGAGCATGCGTGACCTGATACCCCTTCTGGAGCAGATCGCCAAGATGGGCAAGCCTCTGCTCATCCTCGCCGAGGACGTCGAGGGCGAGGCCCTTGCGACCCTCGTGGTCAACAAGCTGAGGGGCACTCTCCAGATCTGCGCTGTCAAGGCCCCTGGCTTCGGCGACAGGAGGAAGGCGATGCTCGAGGATATCGCGATCCTTACAGGCGGTACCGTGATCTCTGAGGACATAGGCATGAAGCTCGAGAACGTGAAGATTACCGATCTCGGCCGTGCCAAGAAGATCACCGTCGACAAGGAGAACACCACCATCGTCGAGGGTGCAGGAGATACCGCGAGCATCCAGGGCCGCATCAAGCAGATAAAGACCCAGATGGAGGAGACCACGTCCGATTATGACAGGGAGAAGCTCCAGGAGCGTCTTGCAAAGCTGGCCGGCGGTGTCGCCGTCATCAACGTTGGTGCTGCCACAGAGACCGAGATGAAGGAGAAGAAGGCGAGGGTGGAGGACGCCCTGCATGCAACGAGGGCGGCGGTCGAAGAGGGGATCATCCCCGGCGGCGGTGTGGCCCTGCTCAGGTGCATCCCCAAGCTCGAATCCCTCGACCTTGCAGGCGATCAGCAGGTCGGAGTGAGCATAGTGAAGAAGGCCCTCGAGGAGCCGATCAAGCAGATCGTGGCCAACGCCGGCCTGGAAGGCGCCATAATCGTTGAGAAGGTCAAGGAGTCGACCGATAAGAACTACGGCTTCGACGCCCAGAGCGAGAAGTTCACGGACATGATCGAGGCAGGGATCATCGATCCCACCAAGGTGACGAGGACGGCGCTGCAGAATGCCGCATCCGTGGCATCCCTCATGCTGACCACCGAGGTGATGGTCACCGAACTCCCCGAGAAGGAAGAGAAGATGCCCGCAGGCATGCCGGGCGGCGGAATGGACATGTACTAAGAGGGCGATTCCTGCAAGAGCTGACGTGGAGACAGGGGCTGTCCGGGCCCCTGTCTCTTTTTATACACAGGGTGCCGCCTTGTGGTATCCTATTAATACACATGTATACGAGACTGAAGAGCTCCATCACGGTATCCATCCTCGTACTGGCGGCAGCTTTCGTCATCCACGCATCCCTGAACCTACTGCGCCCCCTCGGTCTCGAGAGACCGGTGAGCGTCCACGTAAGGAAGGGTACGACTTTCGCCGAGACCCTCGACCTGCTCGACAAGAGGGGGCTGCTCAGGGACAAGGGCATAGTCCTCGTCCTGGGCAAGGCCACACGGATAGACAGGAAGATAAAGAGCGGGTTCTACAGGTTCAGCGGTTCGGTATCTCCTCTGGGGGTCATCGGCGCACTGGTGTCCGGGCGGGTCGAGGTGTTGAGCGTGACCATCCCGGAGGGTTACGATATTTGGCGGATCGCAAGGCGGCTCGACGAGGCCGGCATGGTTAAAGAGGATGAGTTCTTCAGTCTCGCGTACGACAGGGACTTTCTCGACAGCCTCGGGATCGATGCGCCCTCGATAGAGGGGTACATATTCCCCGACACCTACAGGTTTCCGAGGGGGATGCCTCCGGAAGAGGTGCTGAGGGCGATGGTTGCCGAGACGAGGGCGCACTTCAGTCCGGAGATGAAGGCGAGGGCGGAGGAACTCGGCATGTCGGAGAGGGAGGTGCTTACGCTTGCGTCCATAATCGAGAAGGAGGCGGTTGTCGACGAGGAGAGGCCTCTCATCTCGGCGGTCTTTCACAACAGGCTGAAGAAGGGCATGCCTCTTCAGGCAGACCCGACGAGCGTTTACGGGGTCAAGGACTCATCCGAGCCCATCACGCTCAAGGACCTGAGGAGAGAGTCTCCTTACAATACGTATACCATGAAGGGACTCCCGGTCGGCCCGATAGCTTCACCGGGATTGAAGTCCATCATGGCAGCCCTCTATCCGGCGGATGTGCCGTATCTCTTCTTCGTCTCAGAGAACAACGGGAGGCACCGGTTCTCAACGACGGAGGCCGAGCACCGGGAGGCCGTCAGGCTCTACAGGGCCGGGAGGCAGCTCGAGTGACGCACGGGGCGGTGATCGGAAGACTGCAGGCATGACCATGATCGAGCGCAGGAAGACGAGAAAGATATACGTCGGAGGAGTCCCTGTCGGCGGGGACTCCCCGATATCGGTGCAGTCCATGACCAAGACCGACACCCGGGACGTGAATGCCACGGTCAGGCAGATAAGGGGTCTCGAGCGGGCCGGCTGTGAGATCATCCGGCTCGCGGTGCCGGACCGGGAGGCTGCCGAGGCCCTCGGCAGGATAAAGGCACGGGTGCGGATCCCGATTGTAGCGGATATCCACTTCGACTGGAGACTCGCCCTCGAATCCATACGCCGCGGTGTGGACGGACTGAGGATAAACCCCGGCAATATAGGTGCGAGGTGGAAGGTGCAGGAGGTCGTCACGGCCGCTTCGGAGCACGGCATTCCCATCAGGATCGGGGTGAACTCCGGCTCCCTCGAGAAGGATATACTAAAGAAGTACGGGCACCCCGCACCGGAGGCGCTCGTCGAGAGTGCGGCCAGGCACATATCGGTACTCGAGGAGATGGATTTTACGCTCATCAAGGTCTCCCTGAAGGGCTCGAGCGTGCCCTTCACCATAGATGCCTACAGGGCCTTCGCAGAGCGGTTCGACTATCCGCTCCATGTCGGGATCACCGAGGCCGGCCCTCCGCCTGTCGGCATCGTCAAGAGTGCAGCGGGCATAGGCATACTGCTGAGCGAGGGGATAGGGGACACGATCCGGGTCTCCCTGACCGCCCCGCCCCGCCTGGAGGTGGAGGTCGCCTACGAGATACTCAAGTCCCTCGATCTGAGGCGGAAGGGGGTGAACATCATCTCGTGCCCCACGTGCGGCAGGTGCAGTCTCGACATAATAAGGATCGCCAAGAAGGTACACAGGACCCTGAAGGAGAGACCCGTGCCCATCACGGTTGCGGTAATGGGCTGTGTGGTCAACGGGCCGGGCGAGGCCCGCGAGGCCGACTTCGGGATTGCCGGCGGAAGGGGTGAGGGGATCGTCTTCAGGAAGGGGAAGATCATCAGGAGGGTGAGGGAGGAGGACCTCGTCGAGGCCCTCATCGATGCCGTTGAGGAGGAAGAGGATTGGAAGTGATCAGGAACGCAAGGGTGATGCAGCAGACCGTGAAGGAGTACCTGCAGCGGGGCAGCTCCATAGGGTTTGTGCCCACGATGGGCGCGCTCCACGGCGGTCACATGAGCCTCGTTCAGAGGTGCAGGGAGGAAAACGACGTCTCTGTCGTGAGCATATTCGTCAACCCGATCCAGTTCGGGCCGTCAGAGGACTTCAGCAGCTATCCAAGGAATACGGAGGATGACGCGGCCAAGCTGCAAGAGGCCGGCGTCGACATCCTCTTCATGCCCGGTGTGGAAGACATGTACCCCGAGGGGTTCGCCACGTTCGTCGAGGTCGAGCGCCTCTCGGACAGGCTGTGCGGCCGCTTCAGGCCCGGTCACTTCAGGGGTGTGGCCACGGTTGTGACGAAGCTGCTCAACATCGTGAGGCCTTCAAGGGCCTATTTCGGCCAGAAGGACTACCAGCAGGCTTTGATCATCAAGCAGGTTGTGAGAGACCTCAACATAGAGACCGAGACGGTCGTCTGTCCCACGGTTAGGGAGGCAGACGGCCTTGCCATGAGCTCGAGGAACCTCTATCTCTCGCCCCGGGAGCGGAAGGCCGCCGCGGTGATCTACAGGACCCTCTGCAGGGCGAGGGACATGGTGCTTGGAGCAGAGTGCTCTCTCTCCGACGTGAAGAACCTGATGGAGGAGGCCCTGTCGGCGGAACCCCTCGTCGACGAGGTCGAGTATGCCTCTGCCTTCGACCCGGAGACACTTGAAGATATCTGCTCCAGGGATGTTACTATATATAGGAAAGGCAGGGTCCTGCTGGCCGCGGCCGTGAGGATAGGCAGGGCGAGGCTGATCGACAACGAACTGGTCGACATGACGGCGCAAGAGGAGGCGGCATGAGAGGGGCCGGTCGAGAGAGCGACCCTCGCTGAGAACTACGATGTTGCAGAGGATATACATACAGATACTGGACAACCCCTTCGAGGATGTGCTCTTCAGTGAATCATCCATTGACGAGGCCGTGAACAACCAGGCGATCGCAGAGGAACTCCAGAACTCGCTCGACTTCCACTATCCGAGCATGGTCCACGTGGAGTACATCGACCTCTTCCTCGAGGACGAGGGAAGGTTCGTCGAGATACGGGAGATGCTGAGTCACGGGCTGATAACACTGCCGGTGATCCTCATAAACGGCAGTCCCTTTCTCCATGGAGGCATATCACACGCCGTCATAATGGATGAGATAGGAAAGCTCCTGTCATCAGGCCCTGTTCATTGATGTCTCTCGTAGAAGAGAAATCTCCATACGGAGTATATGCCGATGCCGAGGCCGAGGAGCATGAGAGTGATCGTCCACGAGATACTGTCGGAGTCCCCGAACCTGCGGTCGAGAAACCTGCCGAGGAAGGTGCCTGCAACTGCGGGGAGGGCTATCATCCAGCCCACCACTCCGAGGGCAGCAACCGACTGCCAGAAGATGCCCTTGCCCCTGAACCTCCTGAGGAGCCGGGAGTGGGCCTCCACCCTGGAGAGGAAGCGTTCCTCTTCTTTTGGCCCCCCGCTCTTCTCCCTATGAGTATCCGCGCTCAATCTCCGCCAACCTCTTCAGGAACGACTGTTGCATTTGCTTCAGTGACCTGTACATCGCCTTCTCCCGCTCGGTTATCGCGAGGAACTTCTCGTTGATCACTGCGGTGAGGGCGTCGAGTGAGTCTCCGGGCACGGCGGTCCTGGTGCTGAGGGTCGCCGTGTTCGCAACGAACGTGAGGATGCCGCCGTTTACGGCGATATATCCCTCGACGTCACCGGCCCGGTAGATCACCACCGAGGGGACGAGCACAGTGAGGAATTCCGTGTGATGCGGCAGTATGCCGAAACTGCCGGTCGAGTCCTCGGCCCTCAGGAAGTTTATCTCCCTGTCGAGCACCATGCTCGTCGGTGTGATCACCTTCAGCCTGAAGGTCTTCATCACCTCGTCACCTCGTCGATCCCTCCGATCATGTAGAATGCCTGCTCGTCGACGTCGTCGTATGCGCCGGCGAGTATCTCCTTGCAGCCCTTTATCGTGTCGCGCAATGCCACGTGTCTCCCTTTCCGTCCGGTGAAGGACTCGGTGAGGAAGAAGGGCTGGGTGAGAAACCTCTCGATCTTCCTCGCCCTCGTCACGGTAAGCCTGTCTTCGGGTGAGAGCTCCTCGATGCCGAGCATCGCTATGATGTCCTGCAGCTCGTTATATCTTGCGAGTGTCTCCCTCACCTGTCTCGCCACGTCATAGTGGGTGTAGCCGACGACATCGGGGTCGAGCATCTTCGACCTCGACTGCAAGGCATCCACCGCCGGGTAGATGCCCTTTGCGGCTATGTCCCTCGACAGTATGACCGTTGTATCGAGGTGGGGCATCACGGCGGTGACGGCAGGGTCCGTGATGTCGTCGGCCGGGACGTAGATCGCCTGGACTGCCGTGATCGAACCGGACTCCGTGGAGGTTATGCGCTCTTCGAGCTCGGAGAGCTCAGAGGAGAGGGTCGGCTGATAACCGACCCGCGACGGCATCCTTCCAAGTAGGGTGGATATCTCGGAGCCGGCCTGGACGAACCTGTAGATGTTGTCAATGAGGAGGAGAACGTCCTTCTTCTCGGTGTCCCTGAAGTATTCGGCTATGCTCAGGGCTGTAAGGGCCACCCTGAACCTCACGCCGGGCACTTCGTTCATCTGTCCTATGACGAGCACGGAGTTGCCGAGCACGTCCATCCGTTTCATCTCCTCGTAGAGCTCATGTCCCTCTCGCACCCGCTCTCCGACACCGGCGAATATGGAGACACCCGAGTGCACCCGTATCGCCTTGTAAATGAATTCTATCAGGAGGACCGTCTTGCCGACCCCTGCTCCGCCGAAGAGGCCGACCTTGCCGCCCTTGACAAAGGGGGCGAGGAGGTCGATCACCTTTATGCCTGTCTCGTACACCTCGGTCCTCGTCGACTGCGCGGAGAGCCGCGGAGACGGCCTGTGTATGGGATGCGAGAGGTCGGTCTCGATGTTTCCGAGACCGTCGATTGGCGTGCCGAGTACATTGATTATCCTTCCGAGCGTCTCGCGTCCAACGGGTACGGCGAGTGACTCGAATGTGCGTTCCACCTTCATGTTCCTCTTGAGCCCGAAAGTGGCACACAGGGCTACGCATCTGACGGTCGAGGGGTCGAGGTGCCTGTGGACCTCGAGCACGAGCCTCCTGTCTCCGCCGACGAGCAGTGCCTCGTTGATCGCGGGCAGATCTCCTTGCTGGAACTCGACGTCCACGGTGCTCCCTTCCACGGATACGATGATCCCCATACTTTCAATGATACTCCCCGGGTGTATATTTTGCAATTTCACCGGCCCGCAACACTCTCGCAGCGCGCCCCCCCTTCCATTTTATTTGAATTTATGTTATTTTATTTCTAATGGCTGCAAAGATCGGACAACTTCTACTTGCCGCTAACTTGGTGACGGAAGACCAGTTGCAGGAGGCCCTTAACCTACAGAAGAAAGAAGGGGGCAGGCTCGGGTCCAAGCTTGTAAAACTCGGTTATCTCACTTCCGAACAGCTCGTCTCGTTTCTCAGCAAGCAGTTCGGCGTACCCTCGATAAACCTCGCCGATTACAACATAGCCCCTTCTGTGCTGAAACTCATTCCCGCGGAGATGGCGAAGAAGTACCTGATAATACCGGTTGCGCGCGTCGGTGCCACGCTGACCGTCGCCATGGCGGACCCCTCGAACATATTCGCGATCGACGACATCAAGTTCATGACCGGATACAACGTCGAGGTGGTCGTTGCGACCGAGGAGTCCATAGCCGGTGCAATTGCGAAATACTATGCAGGCAAGGGGAGCGACCTCATAAAGAGCAGGACCTCGGCATCCTCGCCCATACTACAGACCCACGACCTTTCTTTTGCAGATACGGATATGGACATGGACGAGGATGACGACCTTGCGGCAGAGGACTCGCCTACACTCGATGTGGAGGAGTTCGACAAGATCGTCGGCAGTGCCCTCGATACCATAGAGGCGGTTGACGAGAAGGAGGACGAGGAGGTCGTAAGGGAGGTCGAGGCCCCGATCGTCAAGCTCGTAAACGGGATATTCGTGAACGCCATAAAGGCCGGGGCGAGTGATATACACATCGAGCCGTACGAGAAGTCCCTGAGGGTGAGGTACAGGATCGACGGTGTACTCTATTCGGTCATGAACCTCCCCATAAAGATAAAGAACGCCCTCACCTCGAGGGTCAAGATCATGTCGAAACTCGATATCGCAGAGAGACGGCTGCCCCAGGACGGCCGTATCAAGCTGAAGCTCGGCAAGAAGAAGGAGATAGACTTCCGTGTATCCACCCTTCCGTGCCTCTTCGGCGAGAAGACCGTGCTGAGGATACTCGACAAGTCGAACCTCCAGGTCGACATGACGAAGCTCGGGTTCGAGGACGACCAGCTGAGAGACTTCATGGATGCCATCGAGAAACCCTACGGCATGGTGCTCGTTACGGGTCCCACGGGAAGTGGTAAGACGACGAGCCTCTATTCAGCACTCAACCACCTCAACAAGCCCGGCGACAATATAATGACCGCCGAAGACCCGGTCGAGTACAACTTCCACGGCATAAACCAGGTGCAGATAAAGGAGGACATAGGCCTGACGTTCGCCTCCGCCCTCAGGTCGTTCCTGAGGCAGGACCCCGACATCATAATGGTCGGTGAGATACGTGACTTCGAGACCGCCGAGATAGCCGTCAAGGCGGCCCTGACGGGTCACCTCGTCCTGAGCACCCTGCATACCAATGATGCGCCGAGCACCATAACGAGGCTCCTGAACATGGGTATCGAACCCTTCCTCGTCTCCTCCTCGGTCATCCTCCTGCTCGCGCAGAGGCTTGCAAGAAAGATATGTCCGCAGTGCAAGGTTGAAGAGAAGATATCTGAGTCGGCCCTGCTGAAACTCGGCTTTACCGAAGAGGAAGTGAAGGATGTCAAGGTCTTCAAGGGGAAGGGATGCCCCGAGTGCAACAACTCCGGCTACAAGGGCAGGGTGGCGCTGTATGAGGTTATGCCCATCAACGACGAGATAAAGGAGCTGATCCTCGAGGGCGCCTCTGCACAGGAACTGAAGAAACTCGCCATAAGGCTCGGGATGAAGACCCTGAGGCGGAGCGGACTGAACAAGATAAAAGCCGGTGTTACAAGCATTGAAGAGGTGCTCAGGGTCACTTTCGGCGATTGACGATTGAGACGACCGGGGTGGAAGACAACGCATGCCCAAATATGAGTGAACAAGGAGACGGTTTATCATGGCTACACTGTATGATTTCTTGAAGACACTGATCGAGCAGGGGGCATCAGACCTGCACATAACCACCGGCAGTCCGCCGCGGCTCAGAATCGACGGCAAGCTCGCCCCGATTGACCATCCTCCTTTGACTCCTGCTGAGACGAAGACCCTCTGCTACAGCGTGCTGACGGATGCCCAGAAGCACAGGTTCGAAGAGCACAACGAACTCGACCTCTCTTTCGGTGTTAAGGGTGTCAGCAGGTTCAGGGCCAACATATTCATGCAGAGGGGTGCAGTTGCGGGCGCTTTCAGGACCATTCCATTCAACATAAAGACATTCCATGAACTGGGCCTGCCCGAGGTCATAAACGAGCTCGTCAAGAAGTCCAAAGGACTGATACTCGTTACGGGTCCCACCGGCTCGGGTAAGACCACGACTCTTGCCGCAATGATAGACCGGATAAACTCCGAGAGGCATGAACACATTATAACCATCGAAGACCCGATAGAGTATCTCCATCCACACAAGAAGTGCCTCGTCAACCAGCGGGAGGTGACATCCGATACAGCGACCTTTCATGACGCCCTGAGGTATATCCTGAGGCAGGACCCCGACGTAGTGCTGATCGGAGAGATGAGGGACCTCGAGACCATATCATCGGCCCTCAGGGTCGCCGAGACAGGGCACATGACGCTTGCCACCCTGCACACCAACTCCGCTGCGCAGACGATAAACCGTATCATCGATGTCTTTCCCCCCCACCAGCAGGACCAGGTGAGGGTGCAGCTGTCCTTCGTGCTCGAGGGCATCATAGCCCAGCAGCTCATCCCCAGAAAGGACGGGCGCGGGAGGGTGCTCGCCGTGGAGATACTGATACCTACCCCAGCGATAAGAAACCTGATAAGGGAGGACAAGGTGCACCAGATATACTCGATGATGCAGACCGGGCAGGCGAAGTTCGGCATGCAGACGATGAACCAGTCGTTGTACGAGCTGTATGTGAAAGGACTCATAAGCTACGAGGACGCGCTCGCGCGCTCCACGGTTCCGGAGGAACTCATAACCATGATGCAGAAGGGCGGTTATACGTCGCAGGAGAGGCCTGTGGCGGGCAGGAACCGATGAGATATAAAGGAGGATATCCGCTTTGAATACTTATAATCCTTGTTTGTTTGAAGGAGGGGTACGGTGGCTACAGTCTTTCAATGGTCCGGCAAGAACCCGAAAGGCATAATAGAGTCGGGAGAGATGGTCGCCTCTTCAAAGGAAGAGGTGATAGCGAAGCTGAGGAGCAAGAACCTCGTTCCGACCGCAATTGCCGAGAAGAAGAAGGCGGGAGGTTTCAGTTTCCAGATAGGAGGCATCAAGGACAAGGACCTCGTCGTCTTCACCAGGCAGTTTGCAACCATGATAGACGCGGGCCTGCCGCTCGTCCAGGCCCTTGACATACTCTCCAATCAGGTCGAGAACAAGATGCTGGCAAAGACGATCGCCCAGGTTAAGGTCGACGTCGAGGCCGGCTCCACATACGCCGATGCCCTGAGGAAGCATCCCAAGGTCTTCAGCGAGCTCTACGTGAACATGGTTGCCGCCGGTGAGTCGGGCGGTATAATGGACACGATACTGAACAGGCTTGCGGCTTACATTGAGAAGGCGATGAAACTGAAGAAGAAGGTGAAGGGTGCCATGATCTACCCCGCCGTGGTTACGGCGATAGCGGCGCTCGTCATAACGGTCATAATGATCTACGTGGTTCCCACATTCACGCAGATGTTCTCGCAGCTCGGCGGCACGCTTCCTCTGCCCACAAGGATAGTCGTGGCGATGAGCGACTTCCTGAGCGGTGTGGGGGGGATCGTCGTGCTGGGTGCGATCGTGGCACTTGCTGTATTCATAGCCCAGATACGGAGGACCGAGAAGGGCAAGTACGTCACTGACAAGATACTGTTGCGTCTCCCGATATTCGGGGTGCTCCTTCAGAAGACGGCCATCGCAAAGTTCACGAGGACGCTCGGTACCCTCATAAGCAGCGGTGTGCCGATACTCGACGGATTGGACATCACGGCAAAGACCTCGGGAAACAAGGTCATAGAGAAGGCGATATACGAGGTGAGGAGCGATGTCTCAGAGGGTAAGACCGTTGCCGAGCCGCTCATGAAGGCAAAGGTTTTCCCCCCCATGGTCAACCACATGATAGCGGTCGGTGAATCCACCGGCGCCCTCGATTCCATGCTCAACAAGATCGCTGAGTTTTATGACGACGAGGTGGATGCCGCGGTCTCCAATCTCACGTCCATGATAGAGCCCCTCCTGATGGTATTCCTCGGCGGCTCCGTCGGGTTCATCGTTGTGGCGATGTATCTGCCGATATTCAAGCTCATTACGCTGATAAAATAAAGCAGGATCGCATCCGTCGGTTCTTCACGGCTCGAGCCTGAGAACCGTCCAGTGAGACCGCATGTCGGAAGAAGAGCTTAAGAAGAAGGTCGAGACCCTGATATTCCTCCGCTTTTTCTTCATCACCCTGCTGCTTGGAGCCATATTCTTCTTCGACCTTGAGAGCAGGCAGTTCTACCAGCCGTATCTCTTCTACGGCCTGTCCGTTGCCGGCTATCTCCCGTCCATTCTCTATATATTGCTGCAGAACAGGATGTCAGGCCGCGTCAATCTCCACCGGTTCGCGGCCTATGTGCTGCTGGCGTTCGACGTGCTGTTGGTCGTCTCCCTCATACTCATTACCGGCGGGATAGAGAGCTGGTTTTCATTCCTGCTGATCCTGGTCACGATAGCCGGCTCCATAGTCCTCGGCAGGAGGGCCGGCTATATCATTGCCACGCTCGCGAGCATCCTCTACGGGCTGGCGGTCGACCTTCAGTACTACGGCATCATCCCCGTTGACTTCAACCCCGCACTTGAGGAGAAGGACTTCTTCTACAACATATTCATAAACATCGCGGGCCTGTATCTCACCGCATACCTGATGGGCTATCTCGTCACGAGGCTCGAGAAGACCTCGGAGAAGCTCCACGAGAAGGATGTAGACCTGAGAGAGCTGTACAGGTTTCACTCAGAGGTGATAGAGAACATCCCGAGCGGCCTCTTCAGCCTCGACACCTCAGGCAGGATAGTCCTCTTCAATTCAGCGGCTGAGAGGATCACGGGACTGAGACGTGAAGCCGTCGCTTACAAGTACAGCAACGAGATATTTCCGTTCCTGGCGCTTCCGCCGAAGCCCGGCAGGCACGAGGGTGAGATCATGCGGGGGGCCGAGCAGAGGCATATCGGGGTGAGCATCTCGGTCAACAAGAATTCCGACGGAGAGGTCATCGGCTATATCGGGACGTTCCAGGACCTGACCGACATCATCAAGATGGAAGAGGAGATAAAGCGGAGGGAGAAACTTGCCGCCATCGGGGAACTCTCCGCAAGCATCGCCCATGAGCTCAGGAACCCGATCGCATCCATGAAGGGCTCTTTCGAGCTCTTGAGAGAGGGTGCCCTGCCTGAAGACACGAGGAACCGGCTGATGGATATCGCCGTCTCGGAGATGGACAGGCTGAACGGCATTGTCACGGATTTCCTCCTCTACTGCAATCCGAGACCGCCGGAGATGAGGGAGTTCAGTCTCTCCACAGCGGCTGAGGAGGTCGCCGACATGCTCGCCAACATGACGGATCGGGTCAGGATCGTCAAGGATGTCGAGGAGGATGTCTTCATAACCGCCGATGAGCAGAAGATCAGGCAGCTCCTGTGGAACCTCGCCCTGAATGCAGTCGAGTCCATACCCGATGAGGGAGAGGTGGTGATCTCATTGCATGCGGGCGGCGGGACTGCCGTGCTGAAGGTCTCCGACAGCGGTGCCGGCATAGACGAAGGGGATATGGATAAGATATTCTACCCGTTCTTCAGCACCAAGAAGAAAGGGACCGGGCTCGGTCTCTCCATCGCTTACAGGATAGTGGAAGAGCATGATGGTAACATAGAAGTGCATTCTGAGAAGGGCAGGGGTACGGAGTTCACCGTCGCTCTGCCCATGAACTCCGTACCGGATATACATGCCCCGGGAAAAGGATGAATGCAGAGGAGAGGCGCATGAAGAAGAGAAAGGAAAAGATACTCATAGTGGAGGACGAACAGGGGATGAACGAGATCTTGAGAATCCTCCTCGAATCAGACGGCTACGATGTCAGCTCTGCAGCCGACGGCAGGAGCGGGATCGAGCTGATGGAGAAGGATATCTACGATCTCGTCATAACAGATATAAAGATGCCGGGGGTCGACGGGTTCGAGGTCCTGAGGAAGGCGAAGGAGCTCTCTCCCGACACCCTCGTCATAATGATCACCGCGTTCGGCACCACGGAGAGCGCCATCGAGGCGATGAAGCTCGGGGCCTACGATTACATCCATAAGCCCTTCAAGATCGACGAGATAAGGATAGTCGTGAACAAGGCCCTCGAAAAGAGGGGGCTGAGGCGGGAGATCGAGGTCTTGAGGGAGGAGATAAGGACTACGTACCGGCTCGAGAACATCATCGGCAGGAGCCCGAAGATGCAGGGGCTGCTCAACACCATACCGAAGATCGCACAGAGCAGCTCCAGCGTACTGATAACGGGTGAAAGCGGTTCCGGCAAGGAGCTGGTGGCGAGGGCCATACACAACATCAGCCCGAGGGCCGACAAGGCGTTCGTTGCGATAAACTGCGCCTCTCTCCCGGAGGGGCTCCTCGAGAGCGAGCTCTTCGGCTACATGAAGGGGGCCTTCACAGGCGCGACTCACAACAAGGAGGGCCTCTTCGAAATAGCGCACGGCGGCAGCATATTCCTGGACGAGATTGGAGAGATGCCGTTCGGCATCCAGGCCAAGATACTGAGGGTCATCGAGACAGGGACTTTCAGGCGCCTCGGAGGCACGAACGATGTAAAGGTGGATGTCAGGATCATAGCCGCCACGAACAAGGACCTCAAAAAGGCGATAAAAAGCGGGGAGTTCAGGGAGGACCTCTTCTACAGGCTGAACGTTGTGCCTGTCAGGATTCCTCCTCTGAGGGAGAGGAGGGAGGACATCCCGCTCCTGGTCGAGCACTTCCTGAAGAAGTTCGGACATGGCCCGACCGGGATATCCCCCGAGGCGATGAGGATGCTGGTAGACTACCCCTGGCCCGGGAATGTGAGGGAACTCGAAAACGTCATCGAACGGACCGTGCTCCTGGCGGAGCAGGATGTCATACAGCCGCAGGACCTGCCGCCTGAGCTGCTCGAGACCGAGCCGGGCGAGGGGCGGCTGCCGGATCTCACGTCGAGCGGCATCGACCTCGACAGGGTTCTCGAAGATATCGAGACCGGCTACTTGAAGAGGGCGCTCGAACTCACCTACGGGGTCAAGACCGAAGCCGCCAAGCTCCTGAACCTCAGCTTCAGGTCGTTCAGGCACAGGCTGTACAAGTATGGAATAGGCTCGGAAGAGGACAAGGAATGAGGGCTGCCGCCGTCAGAGTATCCTGTATGCGTGCGTGTAGACGTTGAACCTTGACGGTCTCATGAATCCGATCATGGTGATGCCGCTCCTTTCGGCTATATCTATAGCCAATGAAGTCGGTGCTGCCCTGCTGACGAGGACGGGTATCTTCCAGCGCGCGCACTTTGAGGCCATCTCGGAAGAGAGCCGGCCGCTGACGTGCATTATCTTGTCTTCGAGTGTTATCCCTTCGATCAGGCAGTGTCCGATGACCTTGTCTACTGCATTGTGCCTTCCGATATCCTCGGCATGGGCTATTATCCTTTCATCGTCGGAGACGGCGGCGTTATGGATGCACCCGGTGAGCTCATAGAGGCCCGGGGTCCTCTGAAACTCGGCGAAGAGGGCCCGCAGCCTCTCCGCCCCGATCCTCACCTCCCCGGCAGCTGCCGGGCCGCCTCCGGCTGAGCTCGAGAATGTGACCCCTCCGAGACATCCGGAGATGAGGGTGCCGCGATCGAGTGATACCTTTCCGTCGGCGGGTATGTCGACGAGTATCTCATCGCCGTACTCTACCGTCATCTCGTCGATGCACCACCTGCCCTCGATTATCCCTTCGGTCATGAAGAGTCCGACGATCAGTTCCCTGACCCTCTCAGGGCTGCAGTAGAGGCTCATCACCTCCTCACCGTTGACGGCCACCCTCACCTTCTTCTCCACGGCCACGGCGTCGTCGAGCTCGACCCGTCCTGCCGACGTCATCCTCGTTATCCTTCTCTTCTCGGCGGCCTTCATTCCTCGGGCTCACAGATGTCACGGTACAGGCAGACCTTGTTTCGTCCGAGCCCCTTCGCGAAATAGAGGGCGGTGTCGGCCTTTCTGATCAGGTCTTCCTTCTCCGCCGAATCCTCCGGAAAGCATGCGACACCGATACTGACGGTGAGTCCCGCCTTTGTGCCGTCCTTGAGGTTGAACGGGTAGTCCATGACGGCCTTCCTTATCCGCTCGGCCACTGTGAAGGTGTGCCCGCAGTCGGTCTCGGGCAGTATCAGCACGAACTCCTCTCCGCCGTAACGCGCGGCGAAGTCCACCTTCCGTATGCTTCCCTTGATTATCTGCGCCATCGTCCTGAGGACGTCGTCGCCGGTCTGGTGGCCGTACGTGTCGTTGAAGCGCTTGAAGTGGTCGATGTCGATCAGTAGGAGGAAGAGCTTGCTCTTGTAGCGCTCGGCCCTCTGTATCTCCTCGCTGAGCCTGTCCTGGAACATCCTGTGGTTGTTCAGGCCGGTCAGCCCGTCGGTTGTGGCGAGCTTTGCAATTTCGTTCTGCAGGGAGATGGTATGAAACGCCTGGAAGGCGAAGTTCAGGAAGCTGTCCTCGTCATCCTGGCTGAATCCCCCGTCCTTGTTCATAATGATCAGAAGGCACTGGAGCTCTGTTGGAGAGTTGAGGGAGAGGGCGATGAAGTTCCTGATCTCGTTGCCGTTCGAGAGGCGGAAGGAGATGTCGTTGTTGCGGATCGGCTTCTGCTCTGCTATGATCCTCGCCAGGCCGCCCGAGTCGACTGACAGCATATCCTTGATCAGCTGCTCGTTTAAGAGTTCATCCGTGCTCAGGAAGGTCTTTGTCCTGTCCGGTTGAAAGAGTATGACGACACCGTCTTGAGCCCTCATCAGGTCCCGTGTCTTCTCGATCAGCTTGTTCAGTATGGCCTCGAAGTTGAGCTCAGAGGAGACGTAGCCTATGAATTCATTGAGGATGGCGAGTTCCCTCACTACGCGCTGTTCCCTCTGGACGGATTCCTCGAGAACCCGTATCTTTTCCCTGAGGGAGCCTGCGAGCAGGTTTATGTTCCGGGCCAGTTCGGCGAGTTCGTCGTTCGTCTCCACGATTATCTCCGTATCGAGTCTGCCACTCGATATGAGGTAGCTCTTGCGGCTGATATCGAGGATGGGCTGTATCAGCCTGGCGTTGATGGTCTTCCTGATGAAGATCATTATGAGGATGGCCAATACGAAGGACGAGGCCACCACGAGATTGTTGTGTGTGAGGATGGACAGTACGGGTATGACGGAGAAGAGCAGTACGATCAGCAGGGTCAGCCTGTCAAACTCTCTCTGTATCTTCATTGCCCAGCCCTTTCCGCTGCAGGATGTAGAGGCGTGTTAGAGCCGAGAGAGGCCCTGCCGGCGTATGGATGGCGATACATGGCGCGGCCGGTTGAGCCTGCCTGGTGTCCGGTCCCGGACGATCTCGGTCTCAGCAGGGTCTGTTCACCCAAGCGCCTTGCTCCTCATGGCGAGTTCAAAGAGGCCGGGTATCTTCAGGTCGATATACGTCTCGTCATCCCTGAGGCCGGCCAGTTGTTCATGAAACCCCTCGATCGTAAGCCTTATGAGCTCTATCTCCTCCACCTCGTCAAGCCTCTGCCTGCCCGCATACACTGCGTCTTCGGCGAGGTAGACGGTGAGTATCTCGGAGGAGGCGCCTGATGATAGGGGTCCCTCGGCTATCTCCCTCAGGTTGCCGGCCCTGTATCCCGTCTCCTCGAGCAGTTCCCTTCTGGCCACCTCTTCGAGTGGTTCATCCTTGTCGTTCAGTCCAGCCGGAAACTCAACGACGTATCTGCCCAGGGGCGGGCGGAACTGTTTTATGAGCAACACCTCTCCTTCAGCAGTGAGAGGCACTACGGCCACGATGCCCCTCACCCCGATCCTCTGGAAGGCCTCCCACGGGATCACCTCCCCGCGGGAGTTCCGGTAGGTTATCAGGATGCTCCTGAGAAACCTGCCTTCCCAGAGCGTCTTGGTCTCGATGATCTCGGGTTTCATATGGTTCAGTCGATCCGTCTCTGCAGAGGGCCTGAGATGCCACGGCAGGGCCGTAAATGCCTCTCTGCTTCAGCATACCAAGGCATGAAAAAGCCGGCCTATCCGGGCGGCCATCCCATGGGCCTTCCACCCATGAGGTGGATATGTATGTGAAACACTGTCTGTCCTGCATCCTTGTTGCAGTTCGTCACGATCCTGAACCCCCTGTCCGCTATCCCCTTCTGTCTCGCAATCCTGTTTGCGGCTTGGAAGAGACGCCCCACGAGTACGTTGTCCTCCTCCTCGAGGTCGAGGCTTGTGGGTATGTGCTTTCTCGGGATTACCAGCACGTGAACCGGGGCCTGGGGGTTTATGTCCTCGAAGGCCACGACAGAGTCGTCCTCGTAGACGATCTTTGCCGGCAGCCTCTTTTCGGCGATCCTGCAGAAGATACAATCCATCCAGTGCTCCTGAGAAGAGTTTTTTTCTGCCTCACCAGGCAGGGTGGGCGATTCAATGGGCGGAACGCCCTTCCGGAGGTCTTCGTGTAGAGGACCCTCTGTAACCACCCCTGCACCGGTACCATCGAGCGGACAGGCGATGCCTCCGCTGCCTTTCCGTCCGCGCTGCGTACGAATGCATTCAGACATAATTGTATTAGTTTTGGATCGAATTAAGCAAGATTTGCGCTCGTTTTTTTTTTTCGCACCCGGACGCTTCCGTTTCTTTCGTGATAAAATAACCTGAGAAGCATCGACCCGGTTGCCATGAAAAGAGTGAGAGACTTTTTCGTCAAGGATATCTGGGAGACGGACGTCAGGACCCTCGGCAGGTTCAGGGCCTTCCTGGTAAGGACCCTGAGGATACTCCATGTGGCTGTTCTCGAGTTCTCGGAGGGGCAGCTCGTCCTCCGGGCCATGAGCCTTGTATACACGACCCTGCTGTCGCTCGTCCCCCTGCTCGCCGTCAGCTTCTCGGTGCTCAAGGCCTTCGGCGTTCACAACCTCGTCGAGCCGCTCCTCTACAACTTTCTTGCCCCCCTCGGTCCCAAGGGCGAGGAACTGACGCAGAGGATCATAGGGTTCGTCGAGAACATGAAGGTGGGCGTACTCGGTTCGCTCGGCCTCGCGATGCTTATCTATACCGTCATATCAATGATACAGAAGATAGAGGACGCCTTCAACTATATCTGGAGGATAAGGAGGCCGAGGAGCTTCGTCCGCAGGTTCAGCGACTACATGAGCGTCCTACTCATTGGCCCGGTCCTCATATTCACGGCGATCGGCATCACCGCGTCGATCAGGAGCACGACCATAATGCAGAGGCTCCTCTCTGTGGAACCCTTCGGCACGGCCGTCTATATCGCCGGCAAGGTGCTCCCCTATGTCTTTGTCTGCGCCGCCTTCACGTTTGTTTACATCTTTGTGCCGAACACGAAGGTGAGGTTCAAGTCTGCCCTTGTCGGAGGGCTGTTTGCAGGCGTGTTGTGGGAGACCACGGGATGGGTCTTCGCCTCCTTCGTCGTCTCGTCGACGAAGTACGCCGCGATATACTCTGGTTTCGCCATACTGATAATCTTCATGATATGGCTGTACCTTAGCTGGCTCATCCTCCTTGTCGGAGCCGAGGTCTCGTTCCATCACCAGTATCCGCAGTTTCTGACCGTGAGGAAGGAGGCACTCGTCCTGAGCAACAGGCTTAAGGAGAAGCTCGCCCTCATGGTCATGTTCCTCATTGGTTACAACCACTATTACGGCCGTCCGCCCTGGAGCCTCGACTCCCTCATCGAGTACCTGAGCCTGCCGGTTGAACCGGTGCAGGACGTCATCACCCTGCTGTGTGAGAGGGGGTTCGTCGTGGAGACAGCGGATGATCCAGTGACTTACCTTCCGGCGAGGGATATAGAGAGGATAAGGCTCAAGGACCTTCTGTGTTCTGTCAGGGCAGCCGAGGAGGGGGCCTCCCTGGTGGATAAGAGGTTCCATTCCGTGGCTGAAGTCGACAGGGTCATGAACAGGATCGATGGCGCCATCGAGGCCGCCCTCGGCGGTGATACGATCGAAGACATCGTCCTCGCCTCGGCAGGTGGGGACGAGCTGCAGGAGCCGGCCCTTCACTCGACGGTGATACGCTCAAAGACCGCAGCCGAGTGAAGGGCCGTCAGGCCGTATCGGCAGCTGGCCTGTCCTTGTCCTGAAGCTTCAGCACCACGAGCGTGAGGATGCCCGTGATGAATAGCACGCCGCCTATGAGTGCAGGGAGTGCGCCGGGGTCATAGCTGAACAGCACGAGTGCCGCAGGCACGGGGTCTGTGGTCACCCTCTTCAGGTAGAGTCCCGTACCGTCCACGAATGCGGGGTTGTTTGGAGAGACGGTCGCCTCCTTCGTGCTCCCGTCAGGATACGTGTAGACGACCGTTGCCTTCATATCCGTCACGTGTCCTGACTCGACCCTTGATTTGACCTCCTTGAGATGGACCCTGACTCCAGACTCCATCCTTGCGCCGTATCCCTCGTAGAGCACCGCATGCTTGTGGAAACTGCCGTAGCTGCTCAGCAGGTGTGCTACGAGGATGAAACAGAATCCCGCGTGTATGACCTGCGGCGACGTGGTCAGCAGCCACTGCCTGCCCTTGCGCTTTCTCAGGACCGATTCGATACTGCAGAGCACGGTGTTTACGGCAAGGAGGAACAATACGGCCACGCAGCCGTAGAGCCACCAACTCGCCGTAAGCGGCGCGGTCTTCATCCAGTCGAAGAGCGCCGTCGAACTCAGGCTCCTGAACGAAGGGCTCAGGGGCATGGCGACCGCTCCGTAGACGAGCAATCCCATGAGGGCGGCCAGCAGAAAGTTTGTCGTCCTTATCGATTTCAGTATCGAATACATTACCTCGATCCTCCCACCGGAGACGTCAGAACGAGTGGGAGCTCTTCATCAGGAGCCCCACGCCGAGATACGTGAATAGTACGACGAAGTAACCGGCGATGCCGGTCATCACGATCCTTCTGCCAGTCCACCACGGCCTGAACCGCAGGTGGAGGTAGAGCGTGTACGTGAGCCACAGCAGCGTGGTCCAGAGTTCCTTGGGCGTCCACAGCCAGTAAGTCCCCCACGCAAGGAAGGCCCATATGCCGCCGAAGACCATCGAGAGGGAGAAGATGAGATATCCCGTGAGTATGGCCTTGTACTGGAGGGCCTCCGTGTCGGGGTCCGGAGAGAGCAGATACACGGCGCCGAGGATCGCCCCGATGCCGAAGAGTGCATAGGAGAAGAATGATAAGACCACGTGGACCTCGAACCAGTATGTCTTGAGAACCGGAGGCAGCGGACTGCTGGACGGAGAAGCGAGTGCACCGAGTATGGCGAATACGGCTGCAAGGAGGGCGGCGGACTTCAAGAACCGCCTCTGTGCCTTGAACGAGCGTTGGAAGGGGAGGCTGAACACGGCTGTGGCCAGAGAGAGAAATGTCAGCGTATCGTGGAGCCCCACCAGCGGGAGCCTGCCGAGGGCGATCCCCCTCGACAGCACGTATGCCACCTGGGCTATGATCGCTGCATGAAAGAGGGGCCTCCACAGGAGGCTCGAGAGGTAGAGCATTGCGGGCAGGAACACGGTCATGGAAACACCTTGCCGGGGTTCATGATGTTCTTGTGGTCGAAGAGCCTCTTTATCCCCCTCATGAGGTCCATCTCAGAGTGCATTATCTCCATGTCGATATACTCGGCCTTTGTGAGGCCGACGCCGTGTTCACCCGAGATGGTGCCGCCGAGCCTCAGGGTCTCGGAGAATATCTCCCTCACCAGCGAACGGCCCTTCTCGTAGTCCTCGCCGTCTTCTTCTCCGACCATGATGTTTACGTGTATGTTGCCGTCACCGGCATGTCCGAAGCTGACAATTCGTATTCCGCTCTCCTCGGAGAGTCTCCTGAGGAAGACGAGCATATCGGGTATCCTCGTCCTCGGCACCACGATGTCCTCGCTTATCTTCGTCGGCGCTATATTGTGCAGTGCCGGAGAGACCGCCCTCCTGCACTCCCATAGCTTGTCCCTCGATGCGTTGTCCCTGGCGACCGTCACGTCCGCGCCGTTTGACGTGCAGATGTCGACGACCCTCTGAGACTCCCTCTGAACGGTCTTGATGTCGCCGTCGAGCTCTATGATGAGCAGTGCCTCGGCATCCTTCAGGCCGCAGGGGTTGTAGGTCTCGGCGGCCTGTATCGCCTCCCTGTCCATGAACTCGAGGGTGCGGGGGATGATCTTCGAGGATATGACCCTCGAGACCACGTCTCCCGAGGCCTTCAGGTCGTTGAACGAGGCCAGCAGCGTGACGACGGTTTCGGGTTCCGGCAGGATCTTCAGCCTGACCTTCGTAATTGTCGACAGGGTCCCTTCCGAACCCACGAGGAGGCTCTTCAGGTCGTAGCCGACCACGCCCTTCGGCGTCATCACACCGGTCTGGATCAGCCTTCCGTCGGGAAGGACCGCCTCGAGGGCCATGACGTGGTCTCCTGTGACACCGTACTTCAGCGCCCTCGGGCCGCCGGCGTTTTCAGCCACGTTGCCCCCGATGGTGCAGAAGTTCATGCTCGCCGGGTCCGGTGGATAGAAGTATCCCATCGCACCGAGTTCCTTCTGGAGCCTCCCGTTCACCACCCCGGGTTCGACGAGGACCGTGAGATTGCCGGTATCCACATCCAGTATCCTGTCCATCCTCTCGAGGCTTACGACGATTCCTCCCCTGCAGGGCACTGCACCGCCGGTGGTGCTGGTGCCGGCACCGCGCGGCACAATGGGAAAGCCGTTTTCATACGCAAACGTGGACACCCGTGTCACGTCTTCCGCGCTCTCTGGCCATACCACGGCCATCGGCATCGCGTGTATCCTCGATGCATCGAAACCGTAACAGATGAGGTCCTCCGGAGAAGTGCTCACCTTGTCTTCGCTCAGGATTCCGTAGAGTCGCTGCATTCCTTCAGATGGTCTATTATCTTCTGCAGATCCGACTTCCTCCTGTCCGACAGCTGTACGAACTTCACGGCGACCTCGTACACGGGCAGGTAATCGCACTCGATCTGCCTGCTGTCCTTCAGGCTCGACCTTATGACAACGCCGTCGAGGCTCACCCGTGTGTTGCCGATACTCAGGTTGACACGGCACCTGCCGTTGGTGTTCAGCTTCTTGGTGATCAGAAAGAGCATGCCGTTGAGGCTGATGTCTATTATGTCGATATCAGCCTTGAGGACTATGTTGCCCTCAACTCCGCCCTGAACACTGAACCTTCTGAACTTTCTTCTTTCCATAGCACTTTAGGGAGGAAGCCACAGGCTCCTTCAGCTCCCGTCACCTCTCCACTGAGGTGAGCGGTCAACGGCGTCTTCAGACGAACTCCATGGAGAGGACCTTTGAGACGCCCGGCTCCTCCATGGTGATTCCATA
>Ga0256830_1000477_pt1 | contig 32349 bp, 35 predicted proteins | sample 128326metaG_FD_190537 | JGI IMG/M metagenome (GOLD analysis project Ga0256830, IMG submission 190537) | Hydrothermal vent microbial communities from Lau Basin, Pacific Ocean - 128-326 | ecosystem: Environmental > Aquatic > Marine > Hydrothermal vents | place: Pacific Ocean: Lau Basin | collected...
ATGCGGTTGAGGAGGGTGGACTTGCCCACATTGGGCCGACCCACGAGACCGATGTAGCCGCAGCGAAAGGCACTCTCAGCCATCGACCTGCCCCAGTTTCTCCAGCATCCGGGAAGCCGCCGACTGCTCCGCCTTCTTGCGACTGCGCCCTTCGCCCATGGCCTCGATGGCGCCGGCCTTGTCATGCACCTGGCAACGCACGTGAAATACCTGATCGTGTTCCTTGCCGGCGATATCGACGACCTCGTACTCGGGCAGCTCCATGGCGCGGGATTGCAGGTACTCCTGCAGACTGGTCTTGGGATCCTTGCGCACCACCCCAAGCCCCTCCCCGGCAAACAGATCCCGGTACTGCCGGTCGATGAAGCGGCAGGCCGGCTCGATACCGCCATCGAGATAGATGGCGCCGATGACGGCCTCGAAGGCATCCGCTAGGATGGAGGTGCGCCGGCGTCCGCCACTCTTCAGCTCACCGGGGCCGAGTTGCAGCCACTTGCCGAGATCGAGTTTCTCGGCCAGCGCCGCCAGTTGTTCGCCGTTGACGAGGCTGGCGCGCATGCGGCTGAGTTCTCCTTCGCTGGCCGCGGGAAAGCGCTGGTAGAGTTCCCGCGCCACATGGAAACCTAGAATCGCGTCACCGAGGAACTCCAGCCGCTCGTTATTGTGCCGGGAAAAACTGCGATGCGTGAGGGCCTGCCGGGGCAGCGCCTCGTCGCGGAAATCATGTCCCAGCAGCGTATAGAGTGTACGATAATCCGGCATCAGCGCAGCACAGGCAGGCTAGCCTCCTTGTGAAACGATGCGACGATATCGAGATTGCCGATGAGATTCTTGCGTACCTCGTATTCCACCTCGATGACGTACTGTCCACCCTGCCTGGCGATATAGATATCACTGCTGTCCACCGAGGTGACCATGTTGACGTCGAAGCGACGCAGGATGACCTTGCGGATCTCCGCGGCGTTCTTGCCGCTCAACGTCGGATCGTCCTCCAGCCCGCTGATCACCGAACCGACGTTGAATCCCTCGAGATAGATGGGTATCAGCTTCATGACAAACATGGCGATCACGAACACCAGCAGGATCACCAGCAGCCAGCCGATGGCCGTCATTCCTTCCTGTCTTTTTATCGAACGCATGTTTCGCTCCTTATCTTGCCACTAAATTCGTGTTCCGAGTTCCACTATGGTTTACAGACATCCACCTCTCGTCCCGGTGAGCGCCCGGCAGCCCAGGCAAGCCGCTTGTTCCCGGGTGATCGGGTATTCGGAACACGCCTTCAATCCAGATCCGAGATACTCCCCAGCCGGTCCCACTTCCAGTTGAGGTTGAACCAGATGAAAAACGCCCTGCCCACCAGGTTTTCGTCGGGGACGTAACCCCAGAAACGGCTGTCGTTGCTGTTGTCACGGTTGTCCCCCATGACGAAATACGCATTCTCCGGCACGGTCCAGCTCGAGGCGTCGAAGCCGCTCGGGCCCTGCCCGCCCTTGAGTTGTATGCGATGGCGCACCGTCTCGAGATCCTCCAGGTAGGTGCTGTAGCCAAAAGCGGAGCCCCCGGGACTACCGGTCGTTTCCAGCCGCATGGGCTTCCCATTTATATAGACCATTTTGTTGCGATAGGTGATCTGATCCCCCGGCAGCCCGATGACCCGCTTGATATAGTTCTGCGAAGGATCCTTCGGATAACGAAAGACAATGATGTCTCCCCGCCGTGGACGCCCCAGGTCGAGGATCTTGTAGTCGAACATGGGAATGCGCAGCCCGTAGGCGAAACGGTTGACGAGGATGAAGTCGCCATTCTCCAGTGTCGGCAGCATGGAGTCCGATGGAATGCGGAAGGGCTCGACCAGAAAGCCCCGGATCAGAAATACCACCACCAGTACCGGGAACAGGAAGCGGGCATACTCCACCACGATGGGTTCGTTCTCCGCCGCCTCCGCCCCGCCGCTGGCCATGCGGCGCTTGCGAAAATACAGGATATCGGCCAGCCAGATGGCCCCGGTCAGCACGATAAGGGAATAGAATATGGGCCAGAATTCGAAGTTCATTGTTATTTATCCTTTCCGACATGGAGCACGGCTAGAAAGGCCTCCTGTGGAATCTCCACCTTGCCTACCTGCTTCATGCGGCGTTTACCTGCCTTCTGTTTTTCCAGTAGTTTGCGTTTACGCGTAATGTCCCCGCCATAACACTTGGCCGTAACGTTCTTGCGCAGGGCCTTGACGTTGGTGCGTGCGATGATCTTGGAACCTATCGCCGCCTGAATCGCCACCTCGAACATCTGGCGCGGGATGATGTCCTTCATGCGTTCCACCAGTTCACGCCCACGGTAGGCAGACTGGTCGCGATGCACGATCACCGACAGGGCATCGACGGTCTCACCATTGATGAGAATGTCCAGCTTGATCAGATCGGCGGCCTGAAAGCGGGTGAATTCGTAGTCCAGCGAGGCATACCCGCGGCTGACGGACTTCAGGCGATCAAAGAAGTCCATGACGATCTCGTTCATGGGCAGCTCGTAGGCGAGCGACACCTGGTTGCCGAGATACTGCATCTGGGTCTGCACACCGCGTTTTTCGATGCACAGGGTGATCACGCTACCGACGTATTCCTGGGGCACGAGGATATGGGCCGTGATGATGGGTTCGCGGATCTCCTCGATATGGCTGGGATCGGGCAGTTTCGCCGGGTTGTCCACGTGGATGATGTTGCCGCGCGTATCCAGCACCTCGTAGATGACCGTCGGCGCCGTGGTGATCAGGTTGAGGTTGTATTCCCGTTCCAGGCGTTCCTGGATGATCTCCATGTGCAACATGCCGAGAAAGCCGCAGCGGAAACCGAAACCGAGGGCCTGCGAGGTCTCTGGCTCATAGAACAGGGCCGCGTCGTTGAGACGCAGCTTGGCGAGCGCATCGCGCAGGTTTTCGTAGTCGTCGCTGTCCACGGGGAAGAGCCCGGCAAAGACCTGAGGTTTGACTTCCTTGAAGCCGGGCAGCGGCTCGGCGGCGGGCCGGTCGGCCTGGGTGATGGTATCGCCCACCGGGGCGCCGTCGATCTCCTTGATACTGGCGATGACGTAGCCGACCTCGCCGGCCCCCAGGCCGTCGGTCTCGAGTCGCTTGGGGGTGAAGATCCCCACCTTGTCCACCAGGTGGGTGCGGCCGGTGGACATCATCTGGATCTTCATCTTCGGCCCGATACGGCCTTCCACCACCCGCACCAGGGAGACCACGCCGAGGTAGTTGTCGAACCAGGAGTCAATGATGAGGGCCTTCAGGGGCGCCTCGCGATCCCCCTGTGGCGGCGGGATACGGTGGACGATCTGTTCGAGCAGCTCGCTGATCCCCTCGCCCGTCTTGGCGCTGGCGCGCACGGCATCGTGCGCCTCGATGCCGATGATTTCCTCGATCTCCCTGATCACGCGCTCGGGATCCGCCGAGGGCAGATCGATCTTGTTGAGCACCGGCAGGACTTCCAGCCCCTGGTCGATGGCGGTGTAGCAGTTGGCCACGCTCTGCGCCTCGACGCCCTGCGAGGCGTCCACCACCAGCAACGCGCCCTCGCAGGCAGCCAGTGAACGCGAGACCTCGTAGGAGAAATCCACGTGTCCCGGCGTGTCGATGAAATTGAGCTGGTAGGTCTCGCCGTCCTCGGCCTGGTAGTCGAGCGTCACGCTCTGGGCCTTGATGGTAATACCGCGTTCGCGTTCCAGGTCCATGGAATCGAGCACCTGTGCGTTCATTTCGCGCTCGCTCAGGCCCCCACAGTGCTGAATGAAGCGGTCCGCGAGGGTGGATTTTCCGTGGTCGATATGGGCGATGATGGAAAAGTTTCGGATCTTGCTTAAGTCAGACACAGTCTCTCGGATTCTCATTAAAAAAGAGGCGCTTGTGCAAGCGCCTCCCGGTCATCCCTCGGCTGGCCGCCCACCGCGGCGCAAACCACAGCCTGTCATTATACACCGCGCGTGGGCGAAACAGGGGGAAAATCAGTCCCCGCGCAAAAAATCCACCAGGGACTTTTTATCGAGAAAATAATGACTTAGCTCCTTCTCGCCCGCGCACAGCACGGGTACCCGCGTGCCATGGCGCGCCACCAGCGCGGCATCCGTGTCGATGTCCACGGTCTGCAGGCCGAAGTCATACTCGGCCTGCAGGCGGCGAAGCTCGGCCACCATGTCCTCGCACAGGTGGCAACCATTGCGCACATAGACCGTCAGTTCCACCCGTGGCCTCAGTCCTTGAGGCGCAGGGCGAGAAACACCGGCGAGTTGCCCCGCTGGATGAGAACCGGCACCGGCTTGTCCTTGGGCAGCTTCTTCACTACCTTCGCCAGCGTATCCATGTCGTCGATGTCCCTGCCGTTGAGTTGCAGGATCACGTCCCCCGGACGGATCCCGGCGCGCGAGGCGGGGCCAGGATGAACGCGCACCACGCGCACGCCCCCTTCGACACCCAGCCGCTTGCGTTCCTGAGCCGACAGCGACGTCACCTCGATCTCGAGTCGGTTGTTGCGCTCGCTACCCGGCTTGCCGCCATGCGGTTGCGCAGGCGTGGCGGCCGCCTCTTCGGTGAGCTCGCCGATACGAACCGTGAGGGTGCGCTTCCTGCCCTTGCGGATGACCTTCACCCTGACCTTCTTGCCCACCGGCGTGCGACCCACCAGCAGCGGCAGATCGGAAGAACGCCGCACGCGCTGGCGGTTGAACTCGACCACCACGTCACCCACCTCGAAACCGGCCTGCGCCGCCGGCGAATCGGGCAGCACCCGCAGGACGACCGCGCCATGCGGCTGGTCCATGCCGAAGGACTCGGCCAGCTCGCGATCCACGTCCTGGATCAGGATACCCAGCATGCCGCGCCTGACCTTGCCGGTCTCCTTGAGCTGGCGGATGACATCGACGGCGATATCCGAGGGAATGGCAAAGGACAGCCCCATGAAGCCGCCGGTGCGACTGTAGATCTGTGAATTGATACCCACGACCTCGCCCTCGAGGTTGAACAGGGGGCCGCCGGAATTGCCGGGATTGATGGCCACGTCGGTCTGGATGAAGGGGACGTAGTTCTCGCTCGGCAGGTTGCGCCCCACCGCACTGACCACGCCGACGGAAACGGAATGGTCGAAACCGAAAGGCGAACCGATGGCCATGACCCACTCGCCCGGCTCCAGCTCGGCAGACTTGCCGAACTTCACCACCGGCAGGTCGTGGGCCTCGATCTTCAGCAGGGCGATGTCGGAACGTTCATCGGTACCGACGATCTTTGCCTCCAGCTCACGCCGGTCCTGCAGGCGCACGATGATCTGCGTGGCGTTCTTGATGACATGAAAATTGGTCACCACGTAGCCGTCGGTATCGACGATGAACCCGGAACCCAGCGACTGGGATTCGAATTCCTCCGACGGCCCGCCTTCGCCGAAGAAACGGCGCAGAAACTCGCCCAGGGGGGAATCTTCAGGAATGTCCGGGATCTCCAGCCCGGGCGGCAGGCCCTGCCGCCTGACACGCTGCGTAGTGGCGATATTCACTACCGCATCGCTGTTGGCCTTCACCAGTTCGGTAAAGTCCGGCAGGGAAGCCGCCTGTGCGGCAAGGGACATCATCGCCAGTACGACGGGCAATACACTCCAGGCGATGACGGCTTTGGCTGTTTTCATCGTTTCTCGATCTCCATGGACAATTGTGGCGAAAAGACGCCTTATTGAAAACGCACTACGAGAGGAATGGGGGTTGCACCACGACACCACCGCGCTCCAGCCGGCGCAACATGCGTGGCTGGTAACGTGAATGGTATATGGGGTTGCGGAAACGGCGTCTCAACCAGTAGAGCGCAGCAAACAGGCCGCCCATTCCACCGACAATGGCGGCCACCTGCCCTTCCCCGGCAAACAGGACCTCGCCGAGATACGCCCCCAGGATCAGGGCGAGGATGGGCACCAGGTAGGCGAGCAGGGAACCCTTCAGAAACGCGCTCTCCGGCACGCCGATGATGACCTGGTCACCAGGCTCCGCGGCATGGCTGTTGCGCACGGGGAAGCGCACCGGCGGCGGCGAAAACACGCTTTGCAGGATACCCGTGCCGCAGCCGCCACGCATGCCACACTTGCCGCAGGCCGACTTGCGTTCGCCTTCCACCCAGGCAAGCTCACCTTCTACCGCGACGACCGTGACTTCCTGTTCCAGCATGCCGGCACCTCCCCCGCCGTCAGTGTGCGGGTTTACGCACGATGGACTCGGCCACCATGCGCACCGCCGCCTGGGGCACCTCGCCCACGGCGGTCACGTGATAGCCGTCCACCACCCGGCCGTAGGCATTGACGGCCCCCATGCGGGAGCCTCCCATGAGGCTGTCGCCCTCGCCATCGTAGCGTGCGATGAATACCGAGATCGATGCCAGGCCATCGCTCAACAGCAGGTGCTCCGTCGCGTTGGTGTTTTCCACGGGATGATGGGCCATGTGCATCTGTAGCTGAAAGCCGGGCGGCAGTTCCGTGAAGCGCCATTCATTCTGTGGTCCCATGTGCATCGCCGAACCCGCTTCACCGGGACGCATCCAGGTAAAGTCACTGCCGTCGATGGCGGGCTTGAGCAGTTCCTCGGGCAGGCTGGGCAGATACTCGATGGAGGTATACATGAACTGTTCCACCGCCGTGTCACCGGCACCCAGCAGCTTGGTCTTCAACAGCAGGCCCGTCTCCTTGTCGATCCACAGGCGATAGCCATAGCGAAACTCGTCGCGGGGCGTAACCATGATCTTGGCGGTGGTGCGATTGGCGACACGCTCGCGGCACTTCGGCACCACGGAAAACTCGTAGTAAGGCAGGAGATCGTCGATATTGGTGGGAAAGCGCGGCGGAAACTGGCCCCCGCTGGGACGCGCCTTTTCAACCACCACCGAACGCCGGTCCGGCAGGTAACAGGTGACCAGATCATTGTCGCGGATCACTTCGCGGCCGCTACCGTCCATGGAGACGAGGCGCTCGCGGATGCCATCCGGCCCGGCGGCGTGATAGATGCTCATGGCATGCATGGCATTGTTGCGCGTATAGACGAAAGTCCCCTTGTAACTGTGCATGCTGCCGGCCTGAAACATGCGCTGCAACAGCGCCTGCACGTCGTCACCTTCGGCCAGCGCCGGTCCCGTGCCGGTGACGAACAGCAGAAACGTGGCCAGAAGCCTGGTTTTATTTACCAACCCGTTCACCCGGTGTACTGCTGATGATACGCGTGTACGCGGGAATGCTCTGCACCCCCGCCATGGACGAAACCTCGTTGTGGTTGACGATATAGGCACTAAGGCGAGCCTCCGCGGCGCGGCTGAGGCGTTCATGGCTGGTCACCCGCACCGTGGGCGCCGCGTTCCCGGCCGCAGCCAACACGTCTTCCCGCGAGGCATCGTTGTCTGCGCCGGGCTGGATCACCAGCACCGCGACCACCGCCACCGTGGCGGCAATGGCCATGCCCACGGCCTGCCTGAACCAGTCCGGCTTCGGGTGGCGCATCCGACCGGGCGCCAGCACCACCGGCTCATCTTCCAGTTGCCGGTGTATGCGCGCGACCATGTCCACGCCATCGAGCTCACTGTGCCCGTCACGCATGACCGTGCGAATGAGATGATAGCGCTGCCAGGTCGCGGCGGCGTTGGCGTCATTCTCAAGCTCGGCGAGCAGTTCGTCATCGACGGGCTGCTCGCCGTCCATCGAGGCTGAAAGTCGTTCGAAGTCTTTGTCTGCCATCTTCGTGTACCTGCAAATCAAGCTGGCAATGGAGCCTGCCGGCTCAGGGTTTCACCAGTGGGGCCAGTTGCCTGTCAACGGCCTCACGCGCGCGAAATATCCGTGATCGCACCGTGCCGATGGGGCAGTCCATTACCTCGGCGATTTCTTCGTAGCTCATGCCCTCCATTTCACGAAGGGTCAACGCGGTCCTGAGGTCTTCGGGCAGGCTGTCGATGGCCCGCACCACGACATCCGCGATCTCATCCTTCATCGCCACGCGCTCCGGCGAGGCATATTCCTTCAGTGAGGACTCGCCGTCGTACTGCTCCGCCTCCGTGGCATCGATGTCCGATGCCGGGGGACGGCGTCCCTGCGCGACCACGTGGTTCTTGGCGGTATTGATCGCTATGCGATACAGCCAGGTATAGAACGCACTGTCGCCGCGAAAATTGCCCAGTGCCCGGTAGGCCTTGATGAAGCTCTCCTGTACCAGATCCTGGATATCCATGGGATCCCGGACATAGCGGGAGACGAGGTTGGCGATCTTGTGCTGGTACTTGCCCACCAGCACATCAAAGGCCCGCTTGTCCCCGCGCTGGACGCGCTCGACCAGCGCCTGGTCGACTTGCTGTTCACCCATGCGGGCCGATCCCTGTCCTCGAGGTGCGGGGATCGTCCCGGCTACTGTTATCTATGACAAGCATCCCGTTCCCAAGTTCGCTCGGGTTTGCCCGGAGGTTCCCCACGGGTTAGCCAGAAGCGGTGAATTTTCGTATAGTTATCCGCACAGGGGCCGGTGACCGGCCCCGCCGCCATTGTACAGTAAGCGGCTGCCCGCGCAGCCCGAATAGCCGAAGCCGGCTGACATCAGGATCCGCGAACCGACCGACATAGCCCGCCCATGCCGCACTCCTACGACGTCCTGATCATCGGCGGCGGCGCCGCCGGCCTCAGCCTGGCCCTGCACCTCGCCGAAAACCATTCTATCTGCCTGATTTCCAAAGGTAAACTTGAAGACGGCAGCACCTTCTACGCGCAGGGCGGGATCGCCGCGGTGCTCGCCCCCGAGGATTCCATCGAATCCCACGTCGCCGACACGCTGGCGGCGGGCGCGGGCCTGTGCAAGGAGGAGGTGGTGCGCGAGATCGTTGCCGGCGGGCCGGCCGCCATCCGCTGGCTGCAGGAACAGGGGGTCCCCTTCACCCCCGCCGCCGATCCCGCCGCCGGGGTACCCTGGCATCTGACCCGCGAGGGCGGCCACTCCCACCGCCGCGTGGTGCATGCCGCCGATGCCACCGGGCGCGCGCTGGAGACCACCCTTGAGCAACGCGTGCGCGAGCACCGCAATATCGACATCCGCGAAGACCATATCGCCGTGGATCTCATTACCGCGCGCAAGCTGGGGGATAGCGGGCCGGACCGCTGTCTCGGCGCCTACGTGCTGCAGAGCAGTGACCACCACGTGGATGCCTATGCCGCCAGGCACGTGGTGCTGGCCACCGGCGGCGCCAGCAAGGTCTACCTCTATACCAGCAACCCCGATACCGCCACCGGCGACGGCATCGCCATGGCCTGGCGCGCCGGCTGCCGCGTGGCCAACATGGAGTTCAACCAGTTCCACCCCACCTGCCTCTATCATCCGCAGGCCAAATCTTTCCTCATTACCGAGGCCATCCGCGGCGAAGGCGGGATCCTGCGCCTGCCCGACGGCACGCCCTTCATGAAGCGTTTTCACCCACGGGGCGAACTGGCGCCGCGCGACATCGTCGCCCGCGCCATCGACCACGAAATGAAGCGCATCGGTTCCGAGTTCGTCTACCTCGACATCAGCCACAAGCCGGCGGCCTTCATTCGCGAACACTTCCCCAACGTCCACGCCCGCTGCCTGGACTTCGGCTACGACATGACGAAAGAGCCCCTGCCGGTGGTACCCGCCGCCCACTACACCTGCGGCGGCATCATGAGCGACGCCAGCGGGCGCACCGATCTGCCCGGCCTGTATGCCATCGGCGAAACCGCCTGCACCGGCCTGCACGGCGCCAACCGCATGGCCAGCAACTCCCTGCTGGAGTGCGTGGTGATGGGCTACAAGCTGGCGCAATACATCGACGGCGAAACGGCGCGCGGGGCCCCGCGCGAGGATCTGCCGCCCTGGGACGAGAGCCGTGTCACCGACTCCGACGAGGAAGTGGTGGTCACGCACAACTGGCACGAATTGCGCCGCTTCATGTGGGACTACGTGGGCATCGTGCGCACCACCAAGCGCCTCAGGCGCGCACAGAGCCGCGTCGCCCTGCTGCAACACGAGATCGAAGAATACTACGGCAATTTTCGCATCAGCCACGACCTGCTGGAGTTGCGCAACCTCACCCAGATCGCCGATCTCATCGTCCAGTCGGCCATGAGCCGCCGGGAGAGCCGCGGCCTGCACTACACCCTCGACTACCCCGAACCCGCCGCCGAGACCGCCAATACCATCCTCGTGCCGCGCAACTACCAGGGCGCCGACGACGCCTCGCTCTCGGCGGTGAACGCGCCGTAGCGCAGCGCCACGCGCAGGCGCCGGAAGGCCCGTGGCGGGCAGGCGGCGCGGCAGAGGATCACCACGCGCCGCCCACCGTCCGCGAGCCGCAGGCGCAGGATCACCAGCCAGGCCGTCACCAGGCTGTCGGCGCAGAGCGTGGCGGGACGGGGCGGTCCCTCGCCTTCCACCAGGTACCACTGTCCCGGCCCGCGCCACTGGATCTCGCGCACGCCCCGGCCCGTGCCGTCACGCCCGGGCAGCCACCCGTAGCGCAGGGCGCTGGCGAGCACCGCCAGCGCCACGGCGAGACGCCATGCCGGGGACAGGCTCAGGGGCAGCAACAGCGCGAGCAGGGCCAGCAGGTGGAAGGCGAGGACGACGGCGTGCACGAACCGGCAGGGTTCAACACTGAGTCTCAGCGGTGTGGCGGATCTGTCTGACAATGTCGGCGACGTCCATGTCGATGGGGACCGTGCGTCCCATGAGGTATTCCAGCAGCAGCTGGTCGGGGGTAGCCAGCAGTTGTTCGAAGGCGCGCTGCTGCGGCCGCGTGAGGAGATGGTAGCGGCGCTCCATGAAACCCTGCAACAGCAGGTCGAGCTCCAGCATGCCGCGGCGGCACTGCCAGTAGAGGCGGGAAAAATCGCGTGTCTCGACCTGCATCCCGTTCTTCCCTCAGGTGGACTGCTCGGCCATGAGCTTCTTGATGTTGTGGATGGCCGCCGTGGGATTGAGCCCCTTGGGACAGACATCGGCACAGTTCATGATGGTATGGCAACGAAACAGGCGATAGGGCCCGTCCAGATCGTTGAGCCGTTCCTCGGTGGCCTGGTCGCGATTGTCCGCCAGGAAACGATAGGCCTGCAAGAGGGCCGCCGGCCCGCGGAAGCGATCCGGGTTCCACCAGAAGGACGGGCAGGACGTGGTGCAGCAGGCGCACAGGATACATTCGTAGAGACCGTCGAGTTTCTCCCGCTGCGCGGGCGTCTGCGAAAGTTCAATCTCGGGCATGGGATCGTGGTGGATGAGCCAGGGCTTGACCGAGCGGTAGTGATGAAAGAAACGGCTCATGTCCACCACCAGGTCGCGGATCACCGGCATGCCCGGCAGGGGGCGCACTTCCACCGGCTGGCGCAGGCCCTTGAGCGGCGTGATACAGGCCAGGCCATTGCGGCCGTTGATGTTGACGCCGTCGGAACCGCACACGCCCTCGCCGCAGGAATGCCGGAAGCTCAGTGTCTCGTCCATGGCCTTGATGCGCAGCAGGGCGTCGCGCAGCATCATGCTGGGCAACAGGCCGTCCACCGTGTAGTCCTGCATGCGCGGCTTGGCGCCGCCCTCCGGATCCCAGCGATAGATGCGAAAGCGCATGCTGATGGGCTGTTCGTGTTCGCTCATGCCTGCCCTGCCCTCCTGTGCCTCTCCACCGCCATCAGTACACCCGTTCCTTCGGCGGGAAGGTCTCCACCGTAAGCGGCCGCATGCGGACCGGCTTGAAGTCCAGGCGCTGCCCCTCGAGGAAGAACAGCGAATGCTTCAGCCAGTGCTGATCGTCGCGCTCGGGGTAGTCGATGCGCGAATGCGCGCCACGGCTCTCCCGGCGCGCCAGCGCCGCGGTCACCGTCGCCACCGCCAGCTGGCTGAGGTTCTCCAGCTCGAAGGCCTCGATGCGCGCGGTGTTGAACATGCGGCTGTGATCCTGCAACACCGCCTCGCCCACGCGCGCATGGATATCGCGCACCTTGTCGAGACCCTCCTGCAACACGGCCTCCTCGCGAAACACGCTGCAGTATTTCTCCATGGTCGCCTGCAACTCGTCGCGCAGCGCGGCCACCGATTCGCCCTCGCCCTTGCGATCCCAGCGGTGCAGGTGATCCAGCGCGCGGGTCACGCTGTCTTCGTCCATGCGGCGGTGGTAACGGGTTTCGCCGAGGTAATCGATGATGTGGTTGCCGGCGGCGCGACCGAAGACGACGATGTCCAGCAGGGAGTTGCCGCCGAGACGGTTGGCGCCGTGCACCGAGACGCAGGCGCACTCGCCCACCGCGTACAGGCCCGGCACGGGTTCCTCGCCGCCGCCCACCGGCACCACCACCTGGCCGTGACGGTTGGTGGGAATGCCGCCCATGGTGTAGTGGGCCGTGGGCGCCACGGGGATGGGCTGCTCGGCGGGATCGATACCGAGGAAGGTGCGCGTCATGTCGCAGATCCCCGGCAGGCGCTTGTGCACCTTGTCGCGGCCGAGATGATCCAGTTTCAGGTAGACGAAATCGCCGTCGGGGCCGCAACCACGGCCTTCGCGGATCTCGATGGCGATGGCGCGGCTCACCACGTCGCGGCTGGCGAGATCCTTTGCATGGGGCGCATAGCGTTCCATGAAACGCTCGCCGTCGCGGTTGACCAGGTAGCCGCCCTCGCCGCGCGCGCCCTCGGTGATCAACATGCCCTTGCCGGCGATGCCGGTGGGATGAAACTGGAAGAACTCCATGTCCTGCGCGGGAAAGCCCGCGCGCAGCACCATGGCGATGCCGTCGCCGGTATTGATGTGGGCGTTGGTGTTGGTGCGGAACAACTGCCCCGCGCCGCCGGTGGCGATCAGCGTGGTCTTGGCCTCGATGAGCAGGGGCTCGCCGGTCTCGATCTCCAGGGTCAGGGCGCCGAGGATGAAGCCTTCCTCGTCGGTGACCAGATCGATGGCATAGAACTCGTCGAAGAAATGGGTCTTGGCGCGGATGTTCTGCTGATAGAGGGCATGCAGGATGGCATGACCGGTGCGATCCGCCGCGGCACAGGTGCGTGCCGCCTGCTCGCCGCCGAAGTTCTGGCTCTGCCCGCCGAAGGGCCGCTGGTAGATCTTGCCGTTGTCGAGACGCGAGAACGGCACGCCGGCATGTTCCAGTTCATAGACCAGGTGCGAGGCCGCGCGGCACATGTACTCGATGGCGTCCTGGTCGCCAAGGTAGTCGCTGCCCTTGACGGTGTCGTACATGTGCCAGTGCCAGTTGTCCGGCAGGACGTTGGCCAGCGCGGCGTTCATGCCGCCCTGCGCGGCGACGGTGTGCGAACGCGTGGGAAAGACCTTGGAGACCACCGCCACGTTGGCCTCGGCCTGCGCCAGTTGCAGGGCGGCGCGCAAGCCGCCGCCGCCGGCGCCGATGACCAGGGTGTCGAACTTGCGGCGCGCCAGTCCGTGCAGCCCCATCAGACCACCACCGCGCGCACGAGGATCAGCGCCAGCCACACGCCGAGGGCGAGCAGGAACAGCGCGAACAGGGCGAGCGCCATGAAGCGCGGCGCGCCCGCCGGGGCATAGTCCATGAGGATGTCGCGCCCGCCCACCCAGGCGTGGACGAACAGCGCCAGAAAGAACAGCCCGGTGGCCACCGCCAGCACGGTATCCTGGAACAGCGCCCGCCAGCCGGCATAGTCCCAGGGCTGACCGGCGACCAGGCCGATGACGGCAAAAACCAGGTAGGCGCCGATGTAGGCGGCACTGAAACGCTGCCACATCCAGCTGCGCAATCCCTGGGCGCGAATACTCACAGGATCCAGTTCCCCCACACGAAAAAGGCCAGCACCACCCCGCCCAGGTTCACCACCCAGGCCGAGGCCCGCGCCGGCGCCAGGGCCACGCCGACGTGCAGATCCGAGAGCAGGAAGCGGATACCCGCGAGAAAGTGGTGGACAATGGCCCACACCAGCACCAACGCCACCAGCTTGACGACCGGATGGGCCAGCAACGCGCCGACCCGTGCGAAGCCCTCGGGGCCGGCCAGCGACAATTCCAGCAGATACAGGAATACCGGCAGGGCGAGAATGAGAAAGGCCCCGGAGATCCGATGGGCAATGGAGGCATAGCCGGTGACCGGCAGGTGGATCTTGAGCAGATTGAGGTAGACCGGACGTTTTTGTTCTTGTGACTTCACTGTCTTCGCAAGACCTCTTACGCGGGACGACGACTGAGATATAATGCGCGTCCCAATCCTGACCCTGTTAAGTGTAGTCCTTTTTTTCACAGGGTTCGAATTTCAATCATGCGAGGACGAGAACAACCCATGAATGCAGCCTGGCAAGACTACCTGCGCGGCCTTGGCGCCGAGATCGACACGGAGACGGTTCGCTTCGACGAGTCGGCGGCACTGGCGGCGGCCGGAGCGGGCACCCTGCTCGCCGATCTTTCTCCGCTTGGACTGATCCGCGCCAGCGGCGCCGACGCGCGCGAGTTCCTGCAGAACCAGTTCAGCAGCGACGTGCGCGAAGTCGGCGCGCAACACAGCCAGATCAGCAGCTACTGCACCGCCAAGGGGCGCGTCCTCGCCGTGTTTCGGATCCTGCAGGAGGACGAGGCTTTCCTGCTGGTGCTGCCGCGCAGCATTCTGGAAAACACCCTCGGGCGCCTGCGCATGTTCGTCCTGCGCAGCCAGGTGGAACTCGCCGATGTGAGCGACGAGTACGTCATCGGCGGGCTGGCGGGCGAGGCGGCCCCCGCCCTGGTGGCGGAGGTCGCGGGCGCGGCCCCGTCCGACACCGACGAGGTCGTCGAGACCGAGGGCGCCCGCCTCGTGCGCCTGCACGGCGAGACGCCCCGCTTCCTGGTGGTCGCCACGCCTGCCGCCATGCCGGCCCTGTGGACACGCTGGCAGGCGTCCGCCACCCCCGGCGGCGAGTCGGCCTGGCGCCTGTCGGCCATCCGCGCGGGGGAACCCGCCATCGCTCCGCAGACCGTGGAGCATTTCGTGCCGCAGATGATGAACCTCGACGTCCTCGGCGGGATCAGCTTCAGGAAGGGCTGCTATCCGGGTCAGGAAATCGTCGCCCGCACCCACTACCGCGGCAAGCTCAAGCGACGCATGTTCCCCGCGCGCTGCGACAGCGCCGAGGCCATCGCCCCCGGCACCGAGATCTACGTGGCCGGCGGCCAGCAGGCCATCGGCGAGGTGGTGCAGGCCGCGCCCTCCCCCGATGGCGGACAGGAACTGCTGGCCGTCCTGCGCCTGGAAAACCGCGACGACAGGCTGTGCCTTGGCGGTTCCGAGGGCGCCCCGCTCGCCGTCGGCGATCCCCCCTGCGATCTGCAACTGGACGACTGAACAACACTCAACTTTCCCTTCCGGCTGCCGATAGTCCCCCAATGAAGGCGTCCCTGTCGCGAGTGCGGGGCCGCGTACGGGGCCCATCAATCAGTGGACAGAAGGAAAAGTGATCCCATGAGTGACGACATCAAGACCCGCTTCATCGATGAGTTGTTGAACGATCTGGAGCAGGACAAGCTGGTCCTGCCCACCCTGCCCGAAGTGGCCCTCAAGGTGCGCGACACGCTGGAGAACGAGGACACCTCCATGCGCGAGGTGGCCGAGGCCATCAGCACCGACGCGGCCCTCTCGGCCCGCATGATCCAGGTGGCCAACAGTCCCCTGATGCGCGCCACGCGCCAGATCGAGAGCGTCGAGGCGGCGGTCACGCGCATGGGCAGCAACATGATCAGAAACCTTGTAACCAGCATGGTTATGGAGCAGATGTTCCAGGCCACCTCGGACGCCACCGACAAGCGCCTGCGCGCGGTGTGGGAACACAGCGTGCAGGTGGCGGCCATCAGCCACGCCCTGGCGAGCCAGTTCACGAAGCTGGCGCCGGAGCAGGCCATGCTGGCCGGCCTGGTGCACGACATCGGTACCCTGCCCATCCTCACCCACGCGGAGGATCGCCCCGAGCTGCTGGCCAACGAGGCCATGCTCGACGCCATCATCCGCGAGACCCATACCCGCATCGGCGGCGCCATCCTGGAAAAATGGAGTTTCCCCGCGGATCTCGTCGCCTGCGCCGCGGAGCACGAGGATCTCGGACGCAGCCACGACGGCGCGGCAGACTACACCGACGTGGTCATGGTGGCCAACCTGCAGAGCCACCTGGGCAGCGATCACCCCCTCACCGCCGTGGACTGGGGCAGCGTGTCGGCCTTTTCCCGCGTGGGTCTGGAAGTGGACGTCAATGTGGTGGAGATGGACGAGACCAGCGCCGACATCGAGGCGGTGCGGAGCGTGCTGACCCACTGAGCCACAAGGCCCCGCGCGGGGGCAGTCAGGCGAGTTGAAAGATGGACTTGCGCTGCAGCTTCAGGGACAGGCCGCAGTACTCGATGATGGCTTCCTCATCGCGGTTGTCGGTGTAGCGGGCGAGGCGCGGATTGCGAAACCGGAAACTGTAGCGTTCGGAACAGGCCCAGATCAGGTGACCGGGGTCCCCCGGGTCACGCCGATGCAGAGGGGCAAGTTGCGCCACCGGATGACTCACCAGCACCCAGCCTGGCGGCGCATCCGAGTCATCGGGGAACAGGGGACGTTCGATCTGCATGAAACGGCGGATGATCAGCGACAGCATGGGGTATTCGAGCTGCGACCAGCCCGGCATGTCCTCGGGTATCCAGTAGACCCGACAGGAAATACTCAGCTTCTCGTTGTCGACACAGGATTCCAGCGTCGCCTCGCCCCCCTTTTTGGGCAGCCGCAGGTAGTCGCGGTAACGGGGAGGCAGGAAAACGATGGGGCGAAAGGCATGGTCATTGTCGCCGTGCTCGCTGATCCCCAGACGCGGCACCACCTCCCGCCAGAAGGTCAGCGGCAGCAGGTGGCAGTTGGTGATGAAGACGAACTTCTCGCGGTAGCGGTAGTGCAGCTTGAGCAGCGCCCACACCACGGCAAGGACCGCAAAGAGTCCCCCCATGACCTCGAAGAACAGCTTGTACTCGTTGAGCAAGGCCATTTGTCCTCTCCAGTCATGCCCGGCCGACGTGTGACGCCCTTCCCCCGGTCCGGCTCAGCCGTCCCAACCTACTCCGGCCGCATGTGCGGAAACAGCAGCACGTCGCGGATGGAGGGCGCATCGGTGAACAGCATCACCAGGCGATCGATGCCGATGCCCTCGCCCGCCGTCGGCGGCATGCCGTGTTCCAGCGCGGTGATGTAATCCTCGTCGAAGAACATGGCCTCGTCGTCGCCGGCCTCCTTCTCCTCCACCTGCTTGCGGAAGCGCTCCGCCTGATCCTCGGCATCGTTGAGCTCGGAGAAGCCGTTGGCGATCTCGCGCCCGCCAACGAAAAACTCGAAACGGTCGGTGACGAAAGGATCCGCGTCGTTGCGCCGCGCCAGCGGTGAGACCTCGGTGGGATAGGCGGTGATGAAAGTGGGATCCATGAGGCGGTGCTCGACGGTCTTCTCGAAGATCTCGATCTGCACCTTGCCCAGTCCCCAGCTGTCCCTGACCTCGATGCCCAGGCGCTCGGCATGGCGACGCGCGCTATCGAGCTCGTCGATATCCGCGGCACTGATGTCTTCATTGAAATGCAGGATGGAATCGCGCACCGCCATGCGCGTGAAGGGCTTGCCGAAGTCATAGGTATCGCCTTGGTACCGGATCTGCGTGGTGCCCAGCACATCCTCGGCCAGTCCGCGCAGGAGTTCCTCGGTGAGATCCATCAGCATGTGGTAGTCCGCGTAGGCCTCGTAGAACTCCAGCATGGTGAACTCGGGGTTGTGACGCGTGGACAGGCCCTCGTTGCGGAAGTTGCGGTTGATCTCGTAGACCTTCTCGAAGCCGCCCACCACCAGGCGCTTGAGGTAGAGCTCCGGCGCGATGCGCAGGAAGAGATCCATGTCCAGCGCATTGTGGTAGGTGGTAAAGGGCCGCGCCGTGGCGCCGCCGGGGATCACCTGCATCATGGGGGTCTCCACCTCGAGGAAGCCCCTCTCGTTGAAGAACTTGCGGATGTAGAAAATGATCTCCGTGCGCAGGCGGAAGGTGCGGCGCGATTCCTCGTTCATGATCAGATCGAGGTAACGCTGGCGATAGCGTGTCTCGGTGTCGGTGAGCCCCTTGAACTTCTCCGGCAGGGGACGCAGCGACTTGGTCAGCAGGCGCAGCTCCTCCACCTTCACCGACAGCTCCCCGGTTTTGGTCTTCATCAGCACGCCCTCGGCGCCGATGATGTCGCCGATGTCCCATTTCTTGAACTGTTCGTTGTAAAAGCCCTCCGGCAGGCTGTCGCGTTGCACGTAGAGCTGGATGCGCCCCGACATGTCCTGGATATGGGCGAAGCTGGCCTTGCCCATGATACGGCGCAGCATCATGCGCCCCGCCACGCGCACGCGGATGTTGAGCTTCTCCAGTTCCTCGTTGCTCCTGTCGCCATACTCGGCGTGCAACTCGCCCGCCATGACGTTGCGGCGAAAGTCATTGGGAAAGGCGATGCCGTTTTCGCGCAACGCCGCAAGCTTCTGGCGCCGCTCGGCGATGAGCCGGTTCTCATCCTGCGGCGGCCTGTCCTTGCCGCCCTTGTCCTTGCCGCCCTTGCCGTTGTTGTCTTTTTCGTCAGTCATGTTTTTTCACTAAAATAAATTGATCTTTAACCACAGAGGGCACAGAGGACACAGAGAAAATTCTTTCTTGCCGTGAACCCGCAACATCTGAAGCATCTGTCTGGACTCGCTTTCCCAGGACTTTACCAAAAACCAAATCTCTCACCACAGCGGGCACAGAAACGCCCTGAATTCTTGTGACCACCTCTACTTCAAATAGACAACACAGGAAACAAATATACGCATGCCCCTGCAATTTATTCCTCTGTGCCCTCGGTGGTTGATAATCTTACAAACCACTCTTGAGGCTCGCTTCGATGAACGGATCGAGATCGCCATCGAGCACGGCCTGGGTGTTGCTGCTCTCCACGCCGGTGCGCAGGTCCTTGATGCGCGACTGGTCGAGCACGTAGGAGCGGATCTGGCTGCCCCAGCCGATGTCGGACTTGGCGTCTTCCAGCGCCTGCTTCTCGGCATTGCGCTTCTGCAGCTCCAGCTCGAAGAGCTTGGCCTTGAGCTGGTTCATGGCATGGGCCTTGTTCTGGTGCTGCGAGCGTTCGCTCTGGCACTGGGCCACCACGCCCGTGGGGATGTGCGTGATGCGCACCGCCGAGTCGGTGCGGTTGACGTGCTGTCCGCCGGCGCCGCTGGCGCGATAGGTGTCGATGCGCAGGTCCGCCGGGTTGATGTCGATATCGATGGTGTCATCCACTTCCGGGTAGACGAACACCGAGGCGAAGGAGGTATGCCGCCGGTTGCCCGAATCGAAGGGCGACTTGCGCACCAGGCGGTGTACGCCGGTCTCGGTGCGCAGCCAGCCATAGGCGTAGTCGCCGCTGAACTTCGCCGTGGCGCTCTTGATGCCCGCCACTTCCCCCTCGGAGACCTCGATGAGCTCCACCTTGAAGCCGTGTTTCTCCCCCCAGCGCAGGTACATGCGCAACAGCATGTTGGCCCAGTCCTGCGCCTCGGTGCCGCCGGAGCCTGCCTGGATGTCGATGAAGGCATTGTTGGCGTCCATCTCGCCGGCGAACATGCGGCGGAACTCCAACGCGCCGAGTTCCCTCGCCAGATCCTGGATATCCGCTTCCACCGCGGCGATGGTGTCGGCATCGTCTTCCTCCACCGCCATGTCGAGCAACTCGGCGGCATCGTTCAGCCCCTCGTCGAGGCGGTCGATGACGCCCACCACGTCTTCGAGGCGCGCGCGTTCGCGTCCCAGTTCCTGGGCGCGTTCGGGATCGTCCCAGACGGCGGGATCTTCCAGCTCGCGGACGACCTCGATCAGGCGTTCGTGCTTGTGGTCATAGTCAAAGATACCCCCTGAGGGCGTCGGTGCGCGCCTTCATGTCTTCGATCTGGCTCCGGATGGCATTGACTTCGACCATGGTGACTCTCTTCCCGCAGGTTACAAAGCGCGTGATCATACTACAGGTGCCATGTGTTCCACCATGAGCTGCACGCTGCGCTGTCCCATGTATTCATTGACGTCCAGGCGGTAGGCCAGGTGGACAGACGGGCCGAGGGTCTCGCGCATCTCCGCCAGCGGTTCCTGGTTGAAGGCGATGGCGTCCAGGCTGGCGCCGCCGCCCTCGGGGGTGACCGTCATCTTCACGTGCCGCTCCCCCACCACGCGCCAGTCGACCACCATGAAGACGCCGTCGAAGACCGGCTCGGGAAAGCCCTGTCCCCACGGCCCGGCGTAGCGGATGGCCTCGGCCAGCTCGAGGCGCATGTCCGCCTCGTCCAGCGGGCCGTCGCTGAGGATGACCCCCTCCAGATCGTCGGCGCTCAGTACCCGGCGCACCTCGGCGTCGAAGGCCGCCTCGAAGTCCGCCAGCCGCTCCCGTCGCAGGCTGAGCCCCGCCGCCATGGCGTGCCCGCCGAAACGGGAGATGAGGCCGGGATGGTGCGCCGCCACGGCGTCCAGGGCGTCGCGGATGTGCAGGCCGGGAATGGAGCGCGCCGAGCCCTTGACGTGCTTTTCGTCCTCGGGGGCGAAGGCGATCACCGGACGATGGAAGCGCTCCTTGATGCGCGAGGCGACGATGCCCACCACGCCGGGATGCCAGTCCGCATCGAACAGGCACAGCCCCCAGGGCATCTCCGCCGTCTCTTCCAGCAGGTGGGTATCCAGTTGCGCCAGCGCCTCGTCCTGCATGCGGGCCTCGATGTCGCGCCGCTCGCGGTTGAGGGCGTCGAGGCGGCGGGCGAGCTGGATGGCTCGCGCGGGCTCGTCGGCCAGCAGGCACTCGATGCCGATGGTCATGTCCTCGAGGCGCCCGGCGGCGTTGAGCCGCGGCCCGGCGGCGAAGCCGAGATCGCTGGCGACGCAGCGGGCGGGCTCCCGCTTGCCGGCGCGCAACAGGGCGAGGATGCCGGGGCAGGCGCGGCCGGCGCGGATGCGCTTGAGGCCCTGTTCCACGAGAATGCGGTTGTTGGCATCCAGCGGCACCACGTCGGCCACCGTGCCCAGCGCCACCAGATCCAGCCACTGGCCGAGATTGGGCTCCGGCCGGCCCGTTTGCGCGAACCAGCCGCTTGCGCGCAGCCGCGCGCGCAGGGCGCTGAGGAGATAAAAGGCCACGCCCACGCCGGCGAGGTTGCGCGAGGGAAAGCGACAGCCCGGCTGGTTGGGATTGACGATGGCGTCGGCGGCGGGCAGCGTCTCGCCGGGCAGATGGTGATCGGTCACCAGTACCCGCATGCCCGCCTCCTGCGCCGCCGCCACCCCGGCGAGACTGGAGATGCCGTTGTCCACGGTGATGAGCAGGCGGGGCCGATCCACCGCCACCTCGGCGACGATCTCGGGACTCAGGCCGTAGCCATAGCGAAAGCGATCCGGCACGCGGTAGCTCACGTCCTCGAGGCCCATGGCCCGCAGGCCGCGCATGAGCAGGGCGCAACTGGTGGCGCCGTCGGCGTCGTAGTCCCCCACGATGACCACGCGCTGGGCCTCCTCCAGGGCGGTCTCCAGCAGATCCACGGCCTTGTCCAGGCCCTTGAGATCATGCGGCGAGGCCAGCGCCTCCAGGCCCGGCGTCAGGGCCGCGTCGGGCGTGGTCGCCCGCGCGGCATAGACGCGCGCCAGCACGGGCGGCAGCGCGGCATCGCCACGGGACAGCGCCCCGACGAGGGCGGGATCCGGCGGCGGGCGGCGCTGGATGCGGCGCGTGCTCACGGGGCCAGCCACCGCTCGAGGGGACGCCGCCGCGGCCACAGCCGGCGCAGCCCGCGCCGCGCGCCCGCCACGCGCAAGGCGCGCCCGTCGCCGGGCAGGATGGTCAGGCGCGCGCCCCGGCGTGCCAGCGGCACCAGCCAGCGGGACTGCGCCTCGGCCACGGCTTCCAGCCACGCGAGGGGATCGCCCTGTTGCGCCGCCCGCGCGCAGGCATCGCTGACCAGAAGCAGGCGTTTTCCAGTGATCTGCGCGTCGGCCAGGAGGTGGGCGGACGGGGCGCAGGGGATGCCGTGATAGTCGGCCAGCGCCCGCAGCAACTCCCCCTCGCCGTGGATGCCGTCCCAGCGGGTCGTGCCGCGCGGCGGCAGCGCGCCGCCGCCCCAGAACCAGATGCTGTTGACCGCCGGGCGACCCTCGGCTTCCCGTTGCCGGTTGACGGGATGATCATGGAGCAGCATCTGCGCCTCGTTGAGGGCCCGGCGCCAGCGCGGGGCCCCCGCGCCGCGCGGCAGATGCGGCCGGATCCCCCGCCCCAGGACCTGCGCGGGCGGGGTGGTGGCGATGTCGGCCGGGCCGTCGAGACGAACGAACCACGGACCGGGCGAGACGGCTTCCAGTCGCCAGCCCTCGGCGGCAAAGTGGGCATTGAGGGTCTCGCGCAGTTGCGTGCTCTCGGCCGCATCCAGCGTGACGGCCTCGGCCACCATGACGAGATCGTCGCGGTCGGGCACGAGGCAGACCGGATCGGCGCGCAGCCACTCCTCCTCCTCAACCACATCGAAGCCCTCGGCACGCGCGGTGAGCGCCGCCACCGGTGGCACATCCACCTCGATGCCGAAGAGATGGAAAAGATCGGTATCAACGTCGCCCGTGCCCCAGTCCGACACCTCGGCGCGCGCCAGCAGGGTCTCCAGTTCCTTCAGATGGGGACGCTGGGCGGCGGGGATGTTTTCGACAAGGGCGCGCGAGGGCAGCAGACCGGGGAGGAACAGGGTGACTTCAGGGGAAGGCGACATGGCGGGATTATACCAGCCGGACAACCATGCAGCCGACCGTGCCATGCAGGAAAAGACCATTAACCACGGGGCGCACGGGGAACACGGGGAACACGGGGAAGAAATTGCAGTAACAAATCTTTAACCACGAAGCACAGGGGGATCAGAAATAATTCCGCTCGCTGTACGCGCCTCTGCAGGAAAAGACCATTAACCACGGGGCGCACGGGGAACACGGGGAAGAAATTGCAGTAACAAATCTTTAACCACGAAGCACAGGGGGATCAGAAATAATTCCGCTCGCTGTACGGCGCCTCTGGCAGCATAGATGACGTATACACCCAATAAAGTAATGAACGGGCTTTTGAAATCCTTTCCCCGTGGCCCCCGTGACCCCCGTGGTTAAAAGACATACCTTGTCGTGTCCTCTATGTCTGCCACAGGAAACAGACGAAGAACATCACTCTGTCATGTTATCAAGAATGGCACTCTTCACCGCGTCGAGGGTGGCGTCGATGGTGATGGGCGGCGCGGAACTCTGCCTGATGGCGGTATCGGGATCCTTGAGGCCATGGCCGGTGAGGGTACAGACGATCTTGCTGCCCTCGGGGATCTTGCCGGCCTCGATGTCGCGCAGGGCGCCGGCCAGCGAAGTGGCCGAGGCCGGTTCACAGAACACGCCCTCGTTCTCGGCGAGCAGTTTCTGCGCCGCGAGGATCTCCTCGTCGCTGCACTCGTCGAACCAGCCGTCCGATTCCTTCTGCACGATCCACGCCTTGTCCCAGCTCTGCGGGTGACCGATGCGGATGGCGGTGGCCACGGTCTCGGGGTTGTCCACCATCTCGCCGCGCATGAAGGGCGCCGCGCCGCTGGCCTGGTAGCCCACCATGCGCGGGCGCTTGCTGACGATGCCGTCGTTGAAGTATTCGCTGTAACCCATCCAGTGGGCGGTGATGTTGCCGGCGTTGCCCACCGGGATGCAGTGAAAGTCCGGCGCCGCGCCCAGTTCCTCGACGATCTCGAAGGCCGCCGTCTTCTGGCCCTGCAGGCGGAAGGGATTGATGGAGTTGACGATGGTCACCGGCGCTTCCCCGGCGACATCCTTGACCAGTTGCATGCCGGCGTCGAAGTTGCCCTTGATCTGGATCACCACCGCGCCGTGCATCATGGCCTGGGCCAGCTTGCCCAGCGCGATCTTGCCGTCGGGGATCAACACGAAGGCGGTGATGCCCGCGCGCGCGGCATAGGCCGCCGCCGCCGCCGAGGTGTTGCCGGTGGAAGCACAGATGATGGCCTTGCTGCCCTCCTCGACCGCCTTGGTCACGGCCATGGTCATGCCGCGATCCTTGAAGGAACCGGTGGGATTGAGGCCCTCGTACTTGACGTAGATGTCCACGTCCTTGCCGATCTGGTCGGGGATGTTGTGCAGGCGGATGAGCGGCGTATTGCCTTCGCCGAGACCGATGATGCGCGTGTCGTCGTGGACCGGCAGGCGGTCGCGGTACTTGTCGATCAGTCCGGTGTAACGGGGCCGAAAGGGCATGATGCAATTCCTCGATGCAAATGTCGCAGTATGTTCAGTGGGCGTCCAGCGTTTCCATGCGGATGCGCGTGATGCTGCCCTCGATGACGTCCAGCGCCTCGATGGCGGCGATGGCATCGTTCATGTTCTGTTCGCGCACCCGGTGGGTGAGCATGATGATGGTGGCCTGGGCGCTCTCGGGCTGTGGCTCCTTCTGGATGATAGCCTCGATGCTGATCCCCTGCTCGCCGAGGATGCGCGTCACTTCGGCGAGCACGCCGGGGCGATCCTGGGCCTGCATGCGCAGGTAACAGGCGGTCTCCACCTCATCCATGGCCAGCACCGGCAGATCGGACAGCGCATCGGGCTGGAAGGCCAGGTGCGGTACGCGGTTCTCCGGATCGGCGGTCAGGGCGCGCACCACGTCCACCACGTCGGCCACCACCGCCGAGGCCGTGGGCGCGGCGCCGGCGCCGGCGCCATAATATAAGGTAGGCCCGACGGCGTCGCCGAGCACCAGCACGGCATTCATGACGCCATCGACGTTGGCGATGAGGCGGCGCTCGGGAATGAGCGTGGGATGCACGCGCAGCTCGAAGCCGTGGTCGGTGCGCCGCGTGAGACCGAGATGCTTGATGCGGTAGCCCAGTTCCTCGGCGTAGGCCACGTCCTCGCGCGTGATGCGCGTGATGCCCTCGGTGTAGGCCGCCTCGAACTGCAACGGCACGCCGAAGGCGATGGAGGCGAGGATGGTCAGCTTGTGGGCCGCGTCGATGCCTTCCACGTCGAAGGTGGGATCGGCCTCGGCATAGCCCAGCGCCTGGGCTTCCCTGAGCACGTCGTCGAAGTCGCGGCCCTTGTCGCGCATCTCGGTGAGAATGAAGTTGCCGGTACCGTTGATGATACCGGCCAGCCACTGGATGCGGTTACCGGCGAGCCCCTCGCGAATGGCCTTGATGATGGGAATGCCGCCCGCCACCGCCGCCTCGAAGGCCACCATGACGCCCTTCTCCTGGGCGGCGGCGAAGATCTCGTTGCCGTGTTTGGCGATCAGCGCCTTGTTGGCGGTGACCACGTGCTTGCCGTTGGCGATAGCGCGCATGACGAGATCGTGGGCCAGGCTGTCGCCGCCGATGAGCTCGACGATGATCTCCAGCTCGGGGTTGTCCACCACGGCCACGGGATCGGTGGTCAACTCGATGCCGCCGGTATCGAAACCGCGATCCTTCGTGATGTCGCGCGCGGCGGCATGAACGATCTCGATGCCGCGCCCGGCGCGGCGCGCAATTTCCTCGGCATTGTCGCGCAACACCGTGACGGTGCCGCCACCAACGGTACCCAGACCCAGCAAACCTACCTTGACCGGTTTCAAGTTTCTTTTCTCCAGCTCTGTTCGATTGTTTCTCGGCCGTGCATGCCGGCCTGCGCAAAGTTTCGTACCGGGGTAGCTTCGGCAAGACCGTCGGCCGCATGGAGCGGCCGTCGAGCCGGCAGGGATGCCGGTGTTTGCGTGTCTTGCCGAAGCTCCCCCGTTACGAAACAGTAAACTTGCCGACCCTCCTCAGGCCGTACTGATCCCCGCTTCCATGTCCGCGCGGAACATGTCGCGCAGACCGCGAATGGCCTGGCGCGTGCGATGTTCGTTCTCGATGAGACTGAAACGCACATGGTCGTCGCCGTAGGAACCAAAACCGATCCCCGGCGAGACCGCCACGCGCGCATCGCGCAGCAGTTTCTTGGAAAACTCCAGCGAACCCATCTCGCGGTAGGCCTCGGGGATGGGCGCCCACACGAACATGGTGGCCTTCGGCTTCTCCACCTTCCAGCCGATGGAATTGAGGCCGTCGCACAGCACGTCACGGCGCTGGCGATAGCGCTCGCGGATCTCCGCGACGCAGTCCTGCGGCCCTTCCAGCGCGGTGATGGCCGCCACCTGGATGGGCGTGAACATGCCGTAGTCGAGATAGGACTTGATGCGCGCCAGCGCCGCCACCAGGGTCGCATTGCCGCACATGAAGCCCACGCGCCAGCCGGGCATGTTGTAACTCTTGGACAGGGAATAGAACTCCACCGCCACTTCGCGCGCCCCCGGCACCTGCAGGATGGAGGGCGCCTTGTAGCCGTCGAAGACGATATCGCTGTAGGCGAGATCGTGCACCACCCAGATCTGGTGCTCGCGCGCCACTTCCACCACGCGCTCGAAGAACTCCAGTTCCACGCAGCCGGTGGTGGGATTGCCGGGGAAATTGAGGATCAGCATCTTGGGCCGCGGCCAGGAATCGGTGATGGCCTTCTCCAGCTCGTCGAAGAAGTCCACCCCGGGCACCAGCGGCACGTGGCGGATGTCGGCACCGGCGATGATGAAACCGTAAGGGTGAATGGGATAGGCCGGGTTGGGCACCAGCACGGCGTCCCCCGGCCCCACCGTGGCCATGGCGAGGTGGGCGAGGCCCTCCTTGGAGCCGATGGTGACGATGGCCTCGGTCTCCGGGTCCAGCTCCACCTCGAACTTGTCGCGGTACCAGTTGCAGATGGCGCGGCGCAGGCGCGGGATCCCGCGCGACAGGGAATAGCGGTGGGTGTCGCGGCGCTGGGCCACTTCCACCAGCTTGTCGACGATGTGCTGCGGCGTGGGCTGGTCCGGGTTGCCCATGCCGAAGTCGATGATGTCCTCGCCGCGCGCGCGTGCCTCCGCCTTCAACTGGTTGACGATGTTGAAAACATACGGCGGCAGCCGCTGGATCCTGGGAAAGTCTTCAATCAAGAGCGATGTCCGCTGTCATTCAAATGGGGGCAGTCCCGGCGGGCCGGCCCATACCGACCCCTATAAAGAAACACGGGGCTCCCGCCCCGTGCCGTAAAAGGATAACATTACCGGCCCGGCGGGTCTGTTGTCAATCGCGGCAATCCGCCAAGTCCCTGAAACCCAAAAGGAAAGCCAATGATATTCCGAACGGGAAAGCACGCAGGAAAACGGCGGTGAAATTCAGCCTCGAAAGGCCCGGTGGCTACAGCATCCACAGCTACGCGGCGGGCGAGATCGTGCTCCACGCCGAGGGGCCGGTGGCGGCCGATCCGGCGGTGGAAGTGCTCGAGCCGGGCCTGCAACGGGTGCGCGGCCCCCTGCTGCTCACCGCCGAGCGGCTGATCACCGGCTGGGCGCCCCGCTCCGTCGCCGAACTCAGCGCCGCGCACCTGGAGCCGGCGCTGGCCCTGGAGCCGGCCCTGATCCTGCTCGGCACCGGCGCCCACCAGCATTTCCCGCCGGCGGAGATCCTCGCCCTGCCCCAGCAACGCGGCATCGGCATGGAGATCATGGCCACGGCGGAGGCCTGCCGGACCTTCAATATACTGGTCGCGGAAGGCCGGCCGGTGGTGGCGGCCCTGATGATGATCGAAGGGGGCTGAGGCCGGCGGGCTACTTGAACAGGGCGTCTTCGGAAAAGCCCTGGCTTTCGAGGATGTCGCGCAGTTTCTTCAGGGCCTCGATCTGGATCTGGCGCACGCGCTCGCGGGTCACGCCAATGGTATTGCCCACCTCCTCCAGCGTGGAGACGTCGTAGCCGTTGAGGCCAAAGCGCTGCTCCACCACCTCGCGCTGCTTGTCGGTGAGCTGGGAGAGCCACTTGTCGATGTTGGCGCGCACATCGTCGTCCTGCAACAGCACCACCGGATCGGTATTGTTCTCGTCGGGGATGGCGTCGAGCAGCGACTTGTCGGCATCGCGCCCCATGGGCAGATCCACCGAGGTGACGCGCTCGTTGAGACCCAGCATGCGCTTGACGTCCTCGATGGGCTTGTCGAGCATCTCGGAGATCTCCTCCGGGCTGGGCTCGTGGTCGAGGGTCTGGGCGAGATGACGCGCGGCGCGCAGGTAGATGTTGATTTCCTTGACCACGTGAATGGGCAGGCGGATGGTGCGGGTCTGGTTCATGATGGCCCGCTCGATGGTCTGGCGGATCCACCAGGTGGCATAGGTGGAGAAGCGAAATCCGCGCTCGGGATCGAATTTCTCCACCGCGCGGATGAGACCGAGATTGCCTTCCTCGATGAGATCCAGCAGCGCCAGGCCGCGGTTGAGATAACGCCGCGCGATCTTGACCACCAGGCGCAGGTTGCACTCGATCATCTTGGCGCGGGCGGCCTCGTCGCCCTTTAGCGCCAGGCGCGAGTAATGCACCTCTTCCTCGGCGGTCAGGAGGGGAGAATAGCCGATCTCGCTGAGGTAGAGGCGCGTGGCATCCATCTGCCCGTCCGGGACATTGCCCGGTGCATAGCGCTCCTCCTTCTCCTCCTTCGGGGGTTCTTCCTCGAGAAGCAACTCCTCGGCTTCCTCCCCGACGACCTCCTCCAGTTCTTCCTTGTCCGGCAATGTGTCCTTCTTCCGTCGGTTCGCCATCAGTCCTACCCGACTACTATCGTCTTGGTAAATATGTCAGTGGATTGACCGGGATACCGTTGCGCCGTATTTCAAAATGGAGCATGGCCCTGTCCGTTCCACTACTTCCCATATCGGCAATACGCTGCCCCTTCTTTACCTTCTGTTCTTCCCTGACACGCAGTCTGCTGTTGTGCGCATAGGCACTGAAGTAGACGTCGTCGTGCTTGATGATAATAAGCTTACCGTATCCCCGAAGTCCACTCCCTGCGTAAACCACCGTGCCATCTGCGGCCGCGGTCACAGCCTGACCGGGACGCCCGCCGATCTCGATGCCCTTTCTGCCCCGGGGGCCGGCGGCAAAGCGCGCCAGGAGCTTGCCCCGCGCGGGCCACTGCCAGCGGATACGGCCCCGCGCGGCGGGCTGGGGTGGTGCCGCCCTGGCCTTCGGCGGGCGCGGCTCGGCGCGGGGGGCGGGCTGCGGGCGTGGTGCGGCACGCGGGGGCTTGGGCGGTGTGGCCCGGGCCACCTTCGGCGGCGCGGCGGCGGGCTCGGGCGGCAACAGGCGGATGCGCTGGCCGGGATAGATCCGGTAGGGGGGCGCGATGCCGTTCCAGCGCGCCAGTTCGCGGTGGTCGAAGCCGTACTGGAAGGCAATGGAATAGAGGGTGTCGCCCCTGCGGATGGTGTGATAGCCCGGGTGCCAGCGGGCGTTGGGCGCGCGGTAGAATCCCTCGCCATAGGAGCCGTCCCGGGTGCAACCGCCTACCGACAGGCCCAGCAGCAGGGCCAGCAACAGTAAAACCCGACCTTGACTCATACGCCTCCGCTATCACTCCCCGGCCACAGGCGGTATACCCCATAGGCCAGCACCGCCAGCGCCACCACAGCCCAGCCGATGGCGTCCACGTAGCGCCTGAGCGCCGCTTCCATCCTGGCCCCGCCCCAGTACATCAGGCCGGCAACGATGAAGAAACGCGCCCCCCGGCCCACCGTGGAGGCCAGCAGGAAGGGCAGCAGGGCCATGCCCAGCGCCCCGGCGGAAATGGTAAACAGTTTATATGGAATGGGCGAGAACCCCGCCACAAACACCACCCATACCCCCCAGGTATCGAACCAGCTGACCACTTCCCGGTATTGATCGCCGTAACCCACCCTGGAAAGCAGGGGCTCGACGAGCTCGAAGGCGAACACGCCAATCACATAGCCCGCCAGGCCGCCCAGCACCGAGGCCACCGTGGTCAGGGTCGCCAGGCGCCAGGCCCGCTCGGGCCGCGCCAGGGCCATGGGGGCGAGCATGACGTCCGGCGGCACGGGAAAGAAGGACGACTCGGCGAAACTCAGGCCACCGAGGTACCACTCAGCGTGGGGGTGGCGCGCCCACTGCATGACCCGCTCATACAGGCGACCAAACAGACGCATCAGGCCTTTCCCGGTACCAGTGGCACGAAGATCACCCGCTCCAGGGCTTCCTTCTCGAAGGTGTCGCCCTTGCGGGTGATGCGCAGCAGATCCTGGCCCGTGTCGCCGCCCACCGGCACGATCAGACGCCCCCCCTCGGCGAGCTGGTGCAGCAATTCCTCGGGCAGGGACTCGGGCGCGGCGGTGACGATGATGCCCTCGAAGGGCCCCTTCTCGGGCCAGCCCAGGTGGCCGTCGGCATGGCGGGTGGCGATGTTGTGCAGCCTGAGCTTGCGAAAGCGCGCCTCCGCCTGGCGCAACAGATCGGCATTGCGCTCGACGCTGTAGACCTGGCGCACCAGCGGCGCCAGCACCGCCGCCTGGTAACCCGAGCCGGTGCCCACCTCCAGCACCGTGTCCGGCGCGCCGCCCTCGAGCAACAGTTCGGTCATGCGCGCCACCACCCAGGGCTGGGAGATGGTCTGGCGGAAGCCGATGGGCAGGGCCGTGTCCTCGTAGGCACGGCTCGCCAGCGCCTCGTCCACAAACAGATGGCGCGGCGTCTCGCGCATCACCGCCAGCACATCGGGATTGCGGATACCATGCTCCCGCAGCCGCTGGATGAGGCGGTCGCGGGTGCGTTGCGAAGTCATGCCGATGCCCTCGATATCCACACTCACGGTAATGACACTCCATCGAGCCACCGGCTCACCGCGGGCACGGCGGGATGGCGGGTGAGATCCACCTGGATGGGCGTGACCGACACGTAGCCCTGGCGCACCGCCCAAAAATCGGTGCCCTCGCCGGCGTCCTGCTCGCTGCCGGGCGGCCCCACCCAGTAGATGTCGCGACCGCGCGGGTCGCGCATGCGCACCACCGGTTCGGACTTGTGGCGGTGCCCGAGGCGCGTGGCGCAAAAACCCTTCAGCTCGGCCAGCGGCCGATCGGGGATGTTGACGTTGAGAATGGTGTCCCCCGGCAGGGGGGTCTCGCGCAGGCGCGCCACCAGCTGGCGGGCCACCGCCGCCGCGGCATCGAGATGGGCGGATTCCGGTCCCACCAGCGACACCGCCACCGCCGGCAGGCCGAGGAAACGCCCCTCCATGGCGGCCGCCACGGTGCCCGAGTAGAGCACGTCGTCGCCGAGGTTGGCGCCGGCGTTGATGCCGGAGACCACCATGTCCGGCTCCTCCTCCAGCAGCCCGGTAATGGCCAGGTGTACGCAGTCGGTGGGCGTGCCATCGACGCTGACGAAACCGTTGTCGGCCTGTTGCGCGCGGATGGGATTGTCCAGGGTCAGGGAATTGCTCGCGCCACTGCGATCACGATCGGGCGCCACCACGGTAACGTGGGCGTCCTGTGACAGGGCCTCGGCCAGGGCGGCGATCCCGGGCGCGAGATAGCCGTCATCATTGCTGATGAGTATATGCATTCTTCCACGAACATCGGTGGTCATATGGTATTCTGCGGGAAAGTGGCGACACTGACAAATCCGAACTGCGCGAAGCGGCGCATGCTTGCAGGACGCCCGTCGCGGCCGGTCGTGACGGGATACCGAAATCCCCCATAAGCCCCATGTCCAGACACGATTCCGACAACGACGATGAGGAGACACGGCTCTTTCGCGAGGCGGTGCGCGGCGTGCGCCCCCTGCGGGACGACCGCGTCTCGCCGTGGAAACAACCGCCGCCGCCCCGCCCACGCCAGCGGGAGCGGGACGAGGCCCAGGTCATCGAGGACATGCTGCGTGATCCCGACCCGGCGGAGCTGGAGACCGGCGAGGAGCTGTTCTATGCCCGCACCGGCCTGCAGACGAATGTCATCCGCCGCCTGCGCCGCGGGCAGATGCCCGTGGAGGCCGAACTGGACCTCCACGGCAAGACCAGCGACGAGGCACGCGTGCTGCTGGCCGGCTTCCTGCCCGCCTGCCGCGACCGCGGCCTGCGCGTGGTGCGCGTGATCCACGGCAAGGGACTGGGCTCGCACAACAGGCTGCCGGTGCTCAAGGGCAAGGTCAACTACTGGCTGCAACAGCGCGACGAGGTGCTGGCCTTCTGCTCCGCGCGCCCGGTGGACGGCGGCACCGGCGCGGTGTACGTGCTGCTCAAGAAGGCGCGATGAGAGCAGGTGCGAGTGGCGAGTGGCGAGTGGCGAGGTGCGATGGCGGACTTGAAAATTCGGTCCCCTCTCCCTCAGGGAGAGGGGCAGGGTGAGGGGATCAAAATAACACAGCCTGGTCAACACATCTCGGTAGGATCGCCGCCCCGGCGCGATTA
>Ga0256830_1000478_pt1 | contig 32243 bp, 25 predicted proteins | sample 128326metaG_FD_190537 | JGI IMG/M metagenome (GOLD analysis project Ga0256830, IMG submission 190537) | Hydrothermal vent microbial communities from Lau Basin, Pacific Ocean - 128-326 | ecosystem: Environmental > Aquatic > Marine > Hydrothermal vents | place: Pacific Ocean: Lau Basin | collected...
GATCGAGAACGTCGACCGCCGGTGGGGTCCGGTCACCTGGCCGTTGGTGGGCATCAGTGTGCTGGGGGTGTTCGCCGGTGTCCCCGAACCGGCGATCGCCGCCGGGTTGTCGGCGGCGCTGCCCGCCCTCGCGGTCGCCTGGGCCGTTCGGGCACCGGTCGCCTGGGCGGCGGCCCCCGCCGGGACCTTGATCACCTTGGCGGCGGTGGAGGGCGGCTTCGTGCGCCCCGGGGCGATGGTCGGAGCCTTGGCCGGCCTCGGCCTCCTCCTAGTGGAACCCGCTTCACGTGCCCTGGCCCGGGTGTGGCCGGTGCTGGCGCCGGTGGAGAATGGACCTCGGGCACGGCGCCTCCTCGTCGTCTCTCAGGCCCTCGTCGTCGCCCTCACCTCCCGGGTCGCCGGATTCCGCGATGCGGGTCTGCAGGCCCTCGTCGTCGCCGTCGGTGCGCTGGCCGTCGGCTGGCTGTCGATCCGCGAACACCGCCGGCATCGGCCGGCGACGGACCGGGATCGGTGACTCAGCCCGGAGTTCCGGCCACGACGATCGTGACGATGCTCTCCGGCGGCATGACCAGCTCGACGCGGCCGTCGGCGACCGCCGGCGCCTCGACGCGCCGGAGGTCCGATTCCGAAGAGGTGACCGTGGTCTCGATGACGGTCGCCCCGGCCCAGGGAACGACCATCTCCAGCGTGCGAGGCACCGCATCGCGGTTCATGACCACCACGGCGACGTCGTCTCCACGGTCGAAGGCCACCGCCGGGATCCCTTCGTGTTTCCCTGCCCGTTCGACCACGAGGACGGTCGACCCGGGCGGACCGGCCTGGGCGTACTGGGCGAAGGCGTAGAACCGCTTGGGGAGGGCCAGGCGGTCCTGGGCGGTGTCGTAGACCAAGAGCCCTCCCTGGGGGTCGTGGCAGAGGCTGGCCACCCCACGCAGCGCCAGCCACACCGACGCCCTGCCTTCGGCGACGTCCTCCATGATCCATCCCGCCCACTGGAGGGCCGAACGCATCCCCGGGTCGTCGCCGGTGCAGTCTTTGCCTCCTGCCGCCGACTGTTCGGTCATCCACACTTCGATCCCCAGCTCCGCGGCCCTGTCCGCCAACCCGGGACGTGACTCCAGGGTCTGGTAGCTGTGGGCGGCGACGGCGTCCAGCATCGGAGCCACCGACGGGCGTTCCAGTGCGGCCTCCAGGTATTCGGCGGCACCGGCCCACCCGATCGTGTCTCCCACCACCAGGCGGGCGGGGAGCCCGTTCGCTCCGAGGAGCCCGGCGAGGGCATCGAGGACGTCGGCGCCCGTTTCGGGGTCGACGAGGAACCGCATGGCGTCGTTGTCGGGTTCGTTGGCGACGGTGACCCAGTCGAAATCCACCCCGGCGAGCCGGCGGGCCGACAGGGCGTAGGCGGTGAGGTATTCGGCGAATTCGGCGGCCATGTCGGATCGGAGCAGCCTCCCGTCCTTCATCCACGACGGGGCCGCCCCGCCGGTGAGGAGGAACCGGACCCCCCGGGGGTCCAGGTCCTGCATGAGCCGGAAACGGCCGGTGGCCTCGAAGGCGAACCGGTCTGCGTCGAGGTCGGTCGGGTCGGCGTTGTCGTTCTTGGGTTCGATGACGGGGGTGTCACCGAAGCCGGGACTGAAGATGCGGACCATGTTGACCCCCGCCTCGTCGACCAGTAGATCGAGGGCCCGGTCGTACGCCTCCGGAGACATCTCCCCGCTCACCAACGGTTCGATCCCTTCGTTCTCGAGGGAGATCCCGAATCCCCATCCTCTGATCGTCTGTCGTCGTTCGTCGGTGACGGTCAGCACGACGGCCGTGTCGGCGTCCGGCGGTGTCTCCGGCCGAGAGGACGGCGGGGTGACCGGATGAGGCGATGTGACGGTGGTCGAGGTCGTCGTGGTGGAGGTGGTGGCGATAGCCCGGGAGGTGGTGGTGGTGGTGGTCTCGCGGTCAGGCGACGTCTCCGGAGACGCCGACGTGCAGGCTGCCACCACGAGCATGGCCGCGGCGGACCATGCGAACGGGATCCTCATGCCCGGGCGGCGAGGTTCACCACCTGGCCGGTCCGAGCCGACTCGTAGGCCGCCTCGATGATCCTCAGCGTCTCCCGGGCGGCCCGGGCCGACGTGGGCGGCTCCTGGCCCTGTTCGATGTGGGCGAAGGCGTCCTGGTAGAGGAGCCGGGTCGCATGCACCGTCACCTCCCGAGGGTTGCGGGCCAGGACCTTCCTCCGTTCGCCCCGTTCCACCCAGGCGAGGCCTTCGAGCCCGAAATCGACCCTGATCCCCGGCCGTTGGGCCCGTTTGATCCCCAACTGGACGTAGGCGCGTCCGCCGTGGGAGGCCCTCACCGAGGCCTCTTCCAGGTCGAGACGCAGATCCAGGTACCGGGTGCCGGTCTTCGAGAGACGGTCGATGGTGACCTGGGCGAGGCGTCCCTTTCCGAAATCCAAGGTGACGAGGTGGATGGCGTCGGCGTCCCGTCCGCTCTCCAACCCGCTGGAGGTGACGGCGAAGACCCGTTCGGGAAGCTCACCGAGGTAGGCGTAGATCAGGTCGATGATGTGGACGCCGCCTTCGAAGAGGGTCCGGTTGGGCATGGCGGCCCGCCAGGCGACCTTCTCGTCCCAGGGTGCGAGATCCATGAACTGGGTGACGTGGAGGAAGACGGGACGCCCGTAGCCTGGTGTGCCGATCAGCGGTGGGATGCAGGAATAGATCGGCATGTAGCGGAACTCCTGGTTCACCACCACCGTCCTGCCCACCTCCGAGGCCCGCCGGATGATCTCGTCGGCCTCGTCGACGGTCTCGGTGAAGGGCTTCTCGCAGACGACATGGGCGCCGGCGTCGAGGGCTTGGAGACACAGGGCGGCGTGGGAGTCGGGCGGTGTGGCGATCACCACCACGTCGGGGCTGGTCCGCTCCAACAGCTCGTCGGCGGTGTCGTAGGCGGGACCTGCTTCCAGCCGACGCCACGCAGCCCGGGACTCCTGGGAGGAGTCGGCTCCTCCGACCACTTCGGCCCCCGGAACCGACCGGACGGCCGGCAGATGCAGCCAGCGGGCCGCATGACCCAACCCGACGAACGCGAACCTCATGCCCCGATCCTTCCTTCCGCTTCCCACTCGACGTCCCTGGCGGGACCGGCTGGGAAGCCTACCCGGTCTCCGACGGATGCTCCCTGGGCCGATCGACCCATTGATCGCCTCCCCACCCAGGGCTAGGCTGCGGTCCGGGCAAGCGTGCGTGGGGATGGAGGAGACGGGAGTGGCAGGCGAGGCGCGATCATCGCTAATCCGACGGATCGAGACGACATCGGACCTGTTCGACGTCGGGGACGAACGCATCTCGGTGTCGTTCATCGTCCCCGCCTTCAACGCCGAGGACAACCTTCCCGAGACCATCGCCTCGATCAGAGCGGAGGCACCCTCCGGTTCGGAGGTGATCGTCGTCGACGACGGGTCCACCGACGGGACCGTCGAGACGGCCCGGACCCTGGCCGACCAGGTCCTGGTACGCCCCTGCCAGGGGGGTGCGGCTCGTGCCCGCAACGACGGCTCGCAGGTGGCCCGAGGCGAGGTCCTGGTCTTCGTCGACTCCGACGTCATCGTCAGTCCCGGGGCGATCCCCGGCCTCCTCGCCCGAATCGAAGAGGGAGCCGACGCCGTGTTCGGCGCCTACGAACCGATGGTCGACGCCGACATCCGGAACGGGCCCACCACCTACAAGAACCTGCTGCACCACTACACCCATCTGCAGGGAGCCGGGGAGGCCTCCACCTTCTGGTCGGGGTTCGGGGGTGTGAGACGTGACGCCTTCGCCGCCGTCGGAGGGTTCGACCCGGCGGTGACCACCGCCGCCGACATCGAAGACATCCACCTGGGCTACCGCCTGAAGAAGGCCGGTTTCCGGATCGTCCTCGACCCGTCGCTGCGGGTCAGGCACCGGAAGCGCTACACGGTGGGTGGGCTGATCTCCTCCGACATCTTCCATCGGGCGATCCCCTGGACCCGGGCGATGCTGGAGCTCGGGTTCTTCCGCAACGACCTCAACCTCAGCTCCGGTTCGATCGCCGCCTCGCTCCTCACCTATCTCGTGGTGGCGGCGGCCGCGTCGACCCTCCTGGTCGGCTGGCCCGCAGCCGTCGTCGCCGTCCTCGGAGGGGGAATCTGGTGGGCCCTCAACGCCGGGTTCCTCGGCTACGTCCGACGGCACTGGGGAGCGAAGGGGATGATGGTCGCCGCCGCCTTCCACGCCCTGTACTACCTGTACAGTCCCCTCGGGGCGGCCCTGGGGGTCGTCGCCTACCTCCTCCGCCACGACCATCGACCGTTCCTCAACCGCCTCGAGCTGGAACCCTCCCAGCCGGGTGACGACGCCGAGGTGACGGTGGCGGTGATCTGGACCCCCGACGACCCCGCCACCCTCCCCGACCTGTTCGAGGAACGACCCGGGGTCGAGCTGTTGGTGGTAGGCGAACGGCGACCCGAAGGCATTCCCCGATGGGCCCGGTACCTTCCGGCCCCTCCCGGCGCCACCCGGAACCACCTGCGGGATCTGGCCCTGGCCGAAGCCCGAGGCGGCATGTTGGCCCTCCTCGACGCCCAGCACGCACCCCGAGACGGCTGGCTGGACCGGGTCGTCGCCGCCGCCCGACGGGCCGACCTGGCGGTGGGAGGATCCTTCGGACACGACCGGTCGGGGATGCTCCGCAGGGCCTACCAGGTGGCTCGGTTCTGGCAGTGGCGGCCCGAGCGACGCCCCGGCTGGGTCGTCGAACATCCCGGAACGAACCTGGCGGTCCGCACCGCGGTGATCCGCGCCCTGGGAGGCTTCCGGGAAGAAGGCGCCCTGATGCTCCGCCTCGCCGGTTTCGGAGCCCGGCCCGTCCGGTTCGACCCGGAGATGGAGGTCCGTCTCACCGGTTCGGTGGGGCTCCGCCAGCTCACCCGCGGCCTGGCCGGGATCGGACGCCTCCGGGCGGCGGCCTCGGTCCGCTACTACGACGTGAGCCGGTCGGCCCGGGCGGCGGCGGTCGCCATCTCACCGGTGTGGGCCTTCGCCGGCCTCTACTATCTGATCCGCAGCGCCGTCCGGGAACGGACCGCAGACCTCTCGTTCTGGGCGGCTCTTCCCCTGTCGGTTCTCGGCGCCGCCGCCTACTGGCTGGGCCGAAACGTGGGCACCATCTGGGCCGGCGACCGTGGCGGGGTCGTCCCCTGGACCGAAGCGGACATCGCCCGGCTCGCAGCCGAACGTCTCGACCGCCGATGACCACCCCACCGACCGGCGAGGCCGCCGACACCGTCCTGCTGAGCATCGTCGTCGGGGTCCGATCCTCCGAAGTCGACCCGACGGCCTGCCTCCAGTCGATCCGCTCCCAGCTCCGCGACGGTGTCGAGCTGATCGTCGTCGGAGACCGGACCGACGGGACAGAAGACGTCGACGGTGTCGTCCACATCGAAGCCGACGGCCTCGTCCCCGAACTGTGGGCCCGGGGTCTCCGAATGGCCCGGGGTGAACTGGTGGCCCTCACCGCCGGGTCGGTGGTGCCCGAACCCGACTGGGTGGACCGCCTGGTGTCGATGCGGTCCCGGGACGCCGCCGTCGTCGGAGGAGCGATCGAAGGTTCCCGGTCGCTCCAGACCACCGACTGGGCCGTCTATTTCTGCCGCTACACCCCCTACATGCTGCCGCTCCCCTCCGGCACCGACGTGGAGGTGCCCGGCGACAACGCGGTGTACCGCCGGGAGATCCTCGACCGCCACCGCGACCTCTTCACCGACGCCTTCTGGGAGCCCTTCATCCACCGTGTCCTGCGCGACGAAGGCCACGACCTCGTCCTCGACCCCGACCTGGTGGTGCGACAGGCCCCCGGGATGTCCGTCGGCGGGTTCGTCCGTCAGCGGTTCCGCCACGGCCTCTCCCACGGGCGGATGCGTTCGGAGGGGCTCACGCGTCGCCGGATCCTCGTCGAAGCGCTGTCGGTGCCCCTCGTTCCCCCGTTGATGGTCGCCAGGGCGGGACGGAACGTGATCCGCAGGCGACGCCACCTGGGACGGTTCCTCCGTTCCCTCCCCGTCCTCGTCCTGTTCACCACCGCGTGGGCGGTCGGCGAGTTCGTCGGGCGTCTCCGAGCCGCCGCCGGCCGAACCTGACCGGGAGCCCGCCGATGGACGGAATCACCGTGGTCGTGGCCAACGACAGCGAAACCTCCGCTTCGGTCGCCGAGGCGACGGCCGCCCTCGAAGCCGAGTTGGTCGCCGGCAAAGACGAGGTGGTGTGGGTGGACCGGGCGGGCCTCTGTCCGTCCCTCGACGACGTCACCTACCTCCGGGCACCCCGAGACGCCGGTCGGGGAACCCTGTACGGCCTGGGCCTGCGCCGAGCGACCCGGGACGTCGTCGCCTTCACCGACTCCACCACCGTTCTGCAGCCCGGCTGGCGCCGGGCGGTGGCGACCGCCTTCGAAGAGGGGACGCTGGTGGCGGGCGGCCCGGTCTTCCCCTCCCGGTGGAGGTCCCGGCGGGCCTGGGCGTGTTTCTTCGTCGAATACGGCTTCCATGCGGTGGCCCCGTACACGAGTTCCACCGGCGACGTCTCCGCCAACAACGTCGCCTACGCCCGCCGGGTCCTGGCCGACCTCGAAGGTCCGCTGTGGAAATCGGAGGTGAACCGCCGGCTGATGGATCGGGGGGTGGCACCGGTGTCGGTCGCCGAGATGCGGGTGGTGGTGGCCAAGGACTACCCGTCGGCATGGATCTTCACCGAACGGGTCCGCCAGGGAAGGCTGTTCGCCTCCCAGCGGTGCCGGGGCTGGCCGAGGCCGAGAAGGTGGGTGTACGCTGCCGCCACCGCCGCCCTTCCGTTCCTCCTCTTCGTGCGCCTGGCGGTGCGGGTCGGCGGCGACCGTGCCCTCCGACGCCGGTTCTGGGGCTGCGCCCCGTGGGTGGTGGTGGCGATGTCCACCTGGGCGGTCGGGGAGGCCTTGGGAGCCCTCGGATGGAAGGACGACGGTGCCGAACCCTTCTGAGATCCACCCGGTGGACGAGGCGGAGGCCGTGACCGACCCGGTGGTGTCGGTGGTGATCGCCTCCGTCAACGGCCTCCCCTACCCCCTCTCCTGTCTGGAGGCCCTCTCCACCCAGGAGGGCGACATCCCCATCGAGGTGGTGGTCGCCGACTGCACCGGTCCGGGGACCGTCACCGCCATCCGGGAACGTTTCCCCGCCACCCGGATCCTCTCCTTCGACGAGCCCACCAGCGTTCCCGCGTTGCGTGCCGCCGGAATCGCCGCCGCCCGAGCACGGCTGGTGGCGGTCACCGAAGACCACTGCGTCCCCCGACCCGACTGGGTCCGGCGAATCGTCGAAGTCCACGCACGTACGGGCTGGGCGGCGGTGGGCGGAGGGGTGGTGAACGGCCCCACCGAACGTACCGTCGACTGGGCGGTCTACTTCTGCGAGTACGGACACATGATGAGCCCCGTCCCGGCTGGACCTTCCGACGTGATCCCGGGGATGAACGTCGCCTACGACACCGAACAGCTCGCACCCCTCCGGGACGTCTTCGCCGAAGGGATGTGGGAGAACTTCCTCCACGACCGGATCCGGGAAGCCGGCTACACGATGGGCCTGGACCCGTCGATCGTGGTGGCCCACGACAAGTACTTCACGGTGCCGATGTTCCTGTCGGAGCGCTACCACCTCTCCCGGGCCTTCGCCGGCGGGAGGGTAGCCGGCGCCTCCCTCCCCGTCCGTCTCGCCTGGGCGGGGGCGGCCCTCACCGCCCTCCCCGGGCTGTTGGTGCTGCGGGCGGTCCGCAACGTCTGGAGGCGTCCCCCCTATCGCCGCCGGTTCTTGGCGGCCTTCCCCCTGGTGGTGCTCTTCTCGGTCGCCTGGTCGGTCGGCGAGTTCGTCGGGTACCTCGCCGGTCCCGGAGACAGTCTGGTGAAGATCCGATGACGACGTCCCCGGTCCGGATCGGCATCGACGCCTCGTGCTGGTCGAACCGGCGGGGGTTCGGCCGGTTCACCCGCTGCCTCGTCACCGAGATGCTCCGCCGCCATCCCGACGACGATTTCGTCCTGCTCATCGACCGGCCGAGCCTCGACGCAGTCGAGCTCCCCGACGGCGCCCAGGTGGTCGCCGTCGACGTCGACGTCGCACCATCGGAGGCGGCGGCTGCCCACGGGCGACGATCCCTCCGCGACGTCGCCCGGATGAGCTCGGCGGCTCGACGTCTCGACTGCGACGTCATGTTCTTCCCCGCCACCTACACCTACTTCCCGGTTCCGGGGACGCCCACGGTGGTGACGGTCCACGACGCCATCGCCGAGCAGCTCCCCGACCTGATCCTCCCTTCCCTCCGGGACCGTCTCGCCTGGCGAGCCAAGCAGCGGCTGGCGCTGGGCAGCGCCCGGATCGTGTTCACCGTCTCCGAAGCCTCACGGCGGGCCGTCACCGACGTCCTCGGAGTCTCCCCCGAGCGGATCCGGGTCATCCACGAGGCTCCCGACGAGCGTTTCCGCCCCCTCCCTCCGGCGACCACCCGGGAACGGCTACGTCGTTTCGGCCTCGGCAACGGCCGGCCCTACCTCCTCTATGTGGGAGGCATCAGCCCCCACAAGAACCTCAAGGTGCTGGTGGAGGCCTTCGAGCAGGTGGCGGGCATCCATCCCGAACTCCGTCTGATCCTCGTCGGCGACGTCGACGGGGACCCCTTCCTGTCTGCGGCCGACGACGTCAGGACCCGGGTGGCGAGCTCACCGGTCGGCCACCGGATCGAGTTCACCGGATACGTCTCCGACGACGAGTTGGTCGCCCTGTACGTCGGTGCCGTGGCCTCGGTCCTCCCGTCGCTCGGCGAGGGGTTCGGCCTTCCCGCCGCCGAGTCGGCGGCCTGCGGGACGCCGGTGGTCGCCAGCGAAGACGCGGCCCTGAAGGAGCTCCTCGGCGACGACGGGCTCTACGCACCCGCCCACCGGCCCGACGAGTTCGCCCGCTGGTTCGAGCGGCTCATGGCCGAACCCCGGCTCCGGTCCGACCTGTCGGCGAGGCTGCTGCGGCGTGCCGCCGGCTGGTCGTGGGGACCGGCCGCCGACGACGTGGTGTCCGCCCTCCGGGACGTAGGGAGACGGGCCCGTGGGTGAGCTGTCCTTCTGTCTCGTCTCCACCTTCTACCCGCCCCACAGTTTCGGCGGGGACGCCGTCCACGTGCACCGCCTGGCGTCGGGTCTCGCACGTCGGGGACATCGGGTCCGGGTCGTGCACTCCCCCGCTGCGTTCCGGATGCTCTCCGGTGACGTCCCCGAGGCCGCCGGGTTCGTCGACGAACCCGGCATCGAAGTGGTCGCCGCCACCGAGTCGCCCTGGAAGGTCACCGCCACCTACCTGACCGGCGGCCCCGTCGGCTACCGGGCGAGGCTGTCGAAGCTGCTCGACGGCTTCGACGTCGTCCACTTCCACAACCCCTCCCTCGTCGGCGCAGCGGCGGGTCTCCGCCTCGGCGACGGCCTCAAGCTGTACACCACCCACGAACATTGGCTCCTCTGCCCCACCCACGTGCTGTTCCGGTACGGACGGGAGGTCTGCACCACCCGCACCTGTTGGCGCTGCACCCTCCGCCACGGACGCCCCCCTCAGCTCTGGCGGTCCACCTCCCTCCTCGATGCGGGCGTGGCGTCCCTCGATCTCATCCTCTCGCCCAGCCGGTTCACCGCCGACCTCCACCGGAAACGGTTCGGGGGGGTACCCGTCGAGACGCTCCCCCTCCCCGGACCTTCGGAGACCCACCTGGCCTCCCTGCCCGAGCTTCCCCCCGAGGCTCCGGCGTCGTTCTTCCTCTACGCCGGCCGCCTCGAACCGATCAAAGGCGTCGACCGTCTCCCGGCGGTCGCCGCCAAGCTGGGGGACGCCCCCGTCGTCGTCGTCGGGTCGGGGAGCCTGGAGAAGCCCTTGAAGGCGGCGGCCGCCCGGATCCCGAACCTCCACGTCCTCGGACCCCGGCCCTACCGAACCGTCCTCGCCCTGTGCCGGGCGGCCCGGGCGGTGGTGGTCCCCTCCGCCGGATACGAGACCTTCGGTGGGGTCGCCGTCGAGGCGATGGCGACCGGCACACCGGTGGCGGTACGCGACCTCGGGCCCCTGCCCGAACTCGTCGACGAAGGCGGAGGGTGGACGTTCGGAAGCGACGACGAACTGGTCGAACTCCTCGCCGCCCTGTGGGACGACCCCTCCCTCGCCGTCTCGGCGGGGGAGGTCGCCCGGGAGGTGTACGAGCGTCGCTGGACGGAGGAGCGGTTCTTCGACCGCTACTTCGACGTGATCGCCGCCGCCGCCCACCGGCGTGGCGACCGTGAGCTGGCCCGGAGGGCAGGCGGATGACGGCCCGGTCGAAGGTCCCGATCCTCGCCTACCACGCCGTAGAAGAGGGCCCCGGCCCCCTGTGCATCGACCCGACGGCGTTCGCGGCGGTGGTGGAGACCTTCGCCGCCGCCGGCTTCTCGTCGGTCACCGCCGGCGCGCTGGTCGAACACCTCGACACCGGCACGCCCCTCCCCCACCGTACCGTCGTGTTCACCTTCGACGACGGATACGCCAGCGTCCACCGCCACGCCTTCCCCGTCCTCGCCCGACACGGGTTCACGGCCACGGTGTTCCCGGTGACGGCCCACCTCGGCGACACCAACCGCTGGGACGACGGTCGGGCGGAGATCCCCACCCTGGAGCTGATGACACGAGCCCAGGTGGAAGACCTGGCCGAAGCCGGATGGGAGATCGGCGGCCACACCCACACCCATCGACCGATGCCGTCCCTCGACGACCGGGAGGTCACCGAGGAGCTGGCGCGTTCGAACGACATCCTCGCCGAGCTCTCCGGCACCGAGGTGCGGTCGTTCGCCTATCCCTTCGGGCTGCACGACGCCCGCGTCCGCCACCTCGCCGCCTCGGTCTACCCGCTGTGCCTCGAGATCGGCGCCGACCGGTTCTCGGCTTCGTCGCCCCGGGATCGTGCCCCCCGGGTGGAAGGCTTCTACGTCCGCACCGCGACCCAGGCCCGTTACCTGGCCGGCGGTCTCGGCGCCGGGTACCTGACGGTCCGACGGTCGGCCCGGAGTCTCCGCCGACTCCTCGACCGCAGGAGGGAACGATGACGGCATCGGTCGGCGGTCTCGAGCTCGTCTGCCCCCTCTGCCGAACCCCCCTCGACGACGGCGACGACCGATACCGGTGTCGCCGCTGTCCCCGCACCTATCCGATCGTCGCCGGGATCCCCGACCTTCGGGTCCGCCCCGACCGCTACCTCACCTTGGAAGAGGACAGGGCGAAGGCCCGGGCCCTCGCCGAGCACGCCGACCTGGGCTTCGCCGACCTGACACGACGCTATTGGGAGATGACGCCCGAGGTGCCCACTGAACTGGCCGACCGGTACGTCGCCGCCGCCCTCGACGGTGAACGCCGAGGGGCCGCCTTCCTCGACGAGACCGGGGTCGATGTCGCCGGGGCATCCCTTCTCGAGGTGGGATGCGGCACCGGCGGCCTCCTCGCCGCCGCGGCGAGGCGGGGTGCCCGGGCCGTCGGCATCGACCTCGCCCTCCGGTGGCTGGTGGTGGCCCGACGCCGCCTCACAGAGGCAGGCCTCGACGTGCCCCTCGTCGCCGCCGACGGGGCGATGCCCCCGTTCCGGCCGGGGATGTTCGACGTCACCGTCTCGGTCGAGACCCTCGAACACACCGACGACCAGCGGGGACTGCTGCACTGGTGTCTGGCGTCGGTGCGTCCCGGCGGCACCTGCCGGGTGGTGGTCGCCAACCGTTTCAGCCTCGCTCCCGAGACGACGGTGCGACTCTGGGGCGTCGGTTTCCTCCCCCGGGCATGGGCCCCCGCCTATGTCCGGTGGCGTCGCTCCACCCGGTACCAGTTCGTCCGCCCGGTATCGGTGACCGAACTCCGGGCGATGCTCGGTCCCCGCTCGCAGGCGGTGATCGGACCTGCGCCGCTTCCCCCTCCCCACCCCGAGGCGGGTCGCGCCGAGCTGGCGGTCCGGGAGCTGTACCGGCGGATGGCCCGCTCGCCGATGGCGCCCCTCCTGGCCCGGGTCGCCCCCTTCCTGGAGGTGCGGACGTGAGCCGGATGGGGACGTCGATCTGGATGCGTACCTTCGGCTACCTGGCCGTCGGCGAAGCCGCCACCGGACTGCTGCGGTTCGCGGCGCTCCTCTGGGTGGCTCGGACCCTCGGTCCGGCCGGGTTCGGGGTGGTCGGCGTCGGCCTGGCCGTCGCCAGCTACGTGGTGATGGCGCATTCCGGGATGGAAGCCGTCGGGGTGCGTCGGGTCGCCGCCGACCCCGGCGACCCTCGGCGTCACGTCGAGGAGCTGGTCGGTGCCCGGATCGGGGTGGCCGTCGTCACCTACGCCCTGACGGCCGTCGCCCTCCTGGTCTTCCCCGCCGGCGACGAGGTGCGACGAGTCACCCTGGTCTACTCCCTGTCCCTGTTCACCCTCGCCGTCGACCTGCGGTGGTGGTTCGTGGCGAGCGAGGAGACGAAACCCGTCGCCGTGGCCGTCACCACCAGCGCCGCCACCTACCTCGTCGGTGTCCTCGCCTTCGTCCGGGAACCCCACGACCTCATCTTCGTGCCGGTGCTGCACGTCGGAGCCGAACTGGTGAGCGCCACCCTGCTGGGGATGTGGGCCCGGCGGCGGTTCGGGGCGTTCCGTCCCCGCCTCGTGTCGACGCCGTGGGTCAGGAACCTCCTCGAGAGCGCCCCGTTGAGCGGGATCAAGGTGGCCCGGGCGGTGATGTTGGGTTTCGACGTCGTCGCCATCAAGCTCCTCGTCGGCTCCTCCGAAGCCGGACAGTATGCGGCGGCGAGACGTTTCGCCCTGGTGGGGATGATCGTCGTCGGCCTCTACTTCAACGCCTTCCTGCCTCGGCTGGTGAAGGTGGACCGTGACTCTCACCGGCAGGGAAGCGCCCTCCTCCGTACCGCCTGGCTCCGTTCCGCCGTGGCGATGATCCCCCTCGGGGTCGTCGGCTCCGTCGCCGCTGCCCCCAGCGTGGCGTTCCTCCTCGGCGAGGACTACCGCCAGGCCGGGACGGTGCTGGCGTGGCTGGTGTGGACGGTGGTGCTGGCGAGCCTGATCGGCCCCTTCCAGCAGGCGCTCATCGCCCGTGACGCCGCCGGCGCGGCCCTGGCCGCCACCACCGTGGCGGCCGTCACCGCCGTAGGGCTCGCCCTGGTGCTGATCCCCCGCTACTCCCTCGTCGGGGCGGCCGCCGCCGGCGTCGCCGCCGAAGTGGTTCGGCTGGCAGGGTCCGTGGTCGCCGTCCGTCGTACCGAGAAGGCCCTCGTCTCCTGAACCACCCTCACCGACACCAAGGGGCGTCGATCCGGACGATCCGGGTGGCGCCTGCCTCGGCCACCACCTCGGCGGTCCGGTCGTCGACCCATGCGAACAGTGCCTCGTCCCCCCGTCCCAGACCGTCGACGACGAACACGCAGGCCGACCAGCCTTCGGCGTAGCGGGCCAGGTCGTCGGGGGTCGGGTCGCCGCTCGGGTACCCGATGGCGGTGACGCCGAGCATCAGTTCGGTGACGGCGGGTTTCCGGGAGATGACCGGTTCCGTCTCGACCCGTCCGGCGGCGTCCCGGTGGGCCTGGTAGAAGTCGAGCTCCTTCGTCGAAGGGCCGATGCTCTGGACGAAGCCGGAAAGCCCGGCCGCCAGGGCGACGGCTGCCATCGCCGCCATGATCCCGTAGACGACACGTCGCTTCGTCGCCGCCGAACGGACCCGGTCTGCGGCCAGGCCGCCGAGCCGGTCGAAGGCCACCGCCAGTCCCCCGAGGAGGATCGGGGCGACGGGGACGACGAGGCGGACCGACTCGGTGACCCTGATCGGCCAGGCCAGCAGGAGGAGGAGGTACACGGCGGTGCCCGAGACGACATCCCATCGGAAGGGTCGGGAACGACCGAGCAGACCCCACGCCATCGCCGCCAGGGTGGCGACGGCGAGGGCCGGGCCGAGGGGTGTCGCCAACACCCGGTAGGGCCAGACCAGTCGGGGGACGCCGTACCGTCCGAAGGTGACGATCCCCGACCCCACCTGGCGGGCGACGGAGACGATCGGGCCGGCGGTCTCCGCGTTGGCGTCGTAGATGCTCTCGGCGATCTCGACGTAACTCGGGTCGGCGACTGGCCCGGTGGCGAAATGGGCTGCGGCGGCGCCGAGGATCAGGACCAGCGCCGCCAGGGCGACCCGGGGCCGGCGGCGGAGGCGGAGCAGCCACAGGATCCCGAAGAAGGGTGCGACGGCGATGCGGACGGCAACGGCCGCACCGGTGATGGCCGCCGCCCACATCCCCCGGCGGTCGTCCGCCAACAACACGAGGGCAACGAAGGCGAGCACGACCGGTTCGGGGTTGATGCCCCGGAGGAACCCGAGTCCGGCCTGACCGAGGGCGAAGGCTGCGGTCACGCCCAGGGAGGCCCAGGCCGTCGCCCGGAGACGGACCACCCGGTACGTGAGGGCCAGGGCCGCCACCGCCACCCCCACCGTGAGGACCTCGATGGCCACCGTCGCTGCCGCCGGGTCGCCTCCGGTCGCCCACAGGACGGGCACGAGGAGGATCGGCAGACCGGGGCTGTACCGGGACCGGGCGACGTCGCCTTCGGAGAAGGCGATGGCGTCCCGCAGGTAGTAGGTGCCGTTGCCGAGCTCCAGGTCGGGGCCGACCCGAGCCAGTTGGAGGAGGGCGAAGCCGACGAGGACGACGACCAGCCAGAACCGTTCGTCGAATCGGATGATGCGGCGTGCCGGCTCCGCCTCAGTCGTCACGCACGGTCACCTTCCGAGGCACCATGCGGCCACCCGTGTCGTCGGCGGAGACCTCCTCCAGGTATTCGGCGTCCTGGTTGACCCGCCACTGGTCCCATTCCTGACCCGCCAGGTTCCGGGCGGCCATGAGTCCGGTCATCATGGCATGGTCCTGGTTGTTGTATTTGTGCATGCCGTTGCGGCCGCAGAGCTGGAGGTTGTCGAACTCGGCGTCGAGGTAGCTGCGGATCACCGCCACGTTGGCAGCGTATTCCTCGTCGTAGACGGGGTACGCCTTGTGCACCCGGATCACCGTGCCGTCGATGACCTTGTCCGAGTCGATGAGCCCAATGGAGGCGAGCTCGCGGGATCCCCGCTCCAGGAGCTCCTCGTCGGTGGCGTCCCACAGGTCGTCGCCTTCGTTGCAGAAGTACTCCAACCCGAGGGCGGTGTGCCGCTGGTCGGGCACCATCTCCGGCGACCAGTTCTTGAAGTTCTGGACCCTGCCCACCCGGACGGAAGGGTCGTGGATGTAGATCCAGTTGTCCGGGAACACGTCCGGGTCGTCGAGGACGAGGACGACGGTGAGGAAGTCCCGGTAGCGGAGGGCCCGGGCGGCGTCGAGGACCTCCGACGGCGGTTTCGGGCGGAGACCTTCGACGAGGGCACGGATCGGCATCGACGACACCATGGCGTCGACGGCGACCCGGCGCGACTCCGTCGCCGTCTCCACTTCGAGGGCCACCACCCGCCCACCGTCGTGGTGGATCTCCGCGACGCGGGTTCCCAACTGGACCGACACACCTCGGGCGGCGAGGTCTTCGGCGACCCGTTCCCACATCATCCCGGGGCCGAGGCGGGGATATTCGAACTCTTCGATGAGGGTCTTGACGATCTCTCCCCGTTGACCGAACAGCGCCTGTTTCACCGCTCGGAACAGCGAGAGCCCTTTGATGCGCTGCGCCGCCCAGTCGGCCGAGATCTCCGAACAGGGCATCCCCCACACCTTCTCGGTGTAGGTCTTGAAGAAGATCTCGTAGAGCCGGCGACCGAAATGGGCGACGACCCAGTCCTCGAAGGAGACGATGTTTCGTTTCGGACGCAGCGTCGACGCCAGGTAGGAGAATCCGCATCGGGCGGCTTCGACGACGCCGAGTTTGCGGAGGGCGTCTTTGGCGTCGAGGGGGTAGCGAAAGAACCGGCCCCGGTAGTAGATCCGGGACATCCGCTGGCGGACCAGGAAGTCCTCGTCGGGCAGGAACCGATGCCACAGTTCACGGATCTCGTCGCTCTTGGTGAAGAAACGGTGCCCACCGATGTCGAACCGGTACCCGCCGTAGCGTTCGGTTCGGGACAGCCCTCCGACGAGGCTCGGATGAGCCTCGAACACCGTCGGTCGCAGCCCCAGCCGGTCCAGCTCCCAGGCAGCGGTGAGCCCCGCCGGCCCGGCACCAACCACCCCGATCGTCCCTGAAGATCCGTCGCCCATCGCTCCCATCCCCTGTAGGACGCCTCACGTTAGCCCGTATCCGAGGGAGCTCTATAGGTCGATCGACCTATGCGCCGGTGATGCTCCCCCGGTCTGCGGCCCGGCTCACGGGACGAGGTAGGAATGGAGGGCGTCCCCCACGGTCTCGGAGACGACCCCCGGACCTCCGAGGATGAAGATGCGGCGGGGGGCGAGCCGACCCAGCTCGGTGGCCGTCGCCCCCGGGATGGCGTCGGGACGGGTGAGGAGCACAGGACGCCCTCCGAGGCCTCCGGGGGGCCCGCCGGCGAGCGCGTCGGGATAGTCGAGGCCGGTGGCGACCAGGACTTCCTCGGCGGTGGCGAAGCTCCCCTGGGAGACCGCCGCCGCCGTGGCGTACCGGTCGGCGCCGGCCCGCCGCACGACGGTGTAGTCGGCCGCCAGGCTCGCCTCGACATCCGAGGAGATCACCCCGGTGCCCCCGAGGAGCACCACCGTGGACACCCCCAAGTCCGCCAGGGCCTGGCGGGTCACCGTCGGGACCTGATCGGTACGGGTGAGGAGCAGCGGCCCCGGGATCGAGCCGGCGGCGGGGGCACCGGCGAGGGCGTCCGGGTAGTTCTCCCCGGTGGCCAGGTACGCGGCGGAGGCGCCCGAAGGCCACTGGCCGGAGGCCACCGCCGCCGCCGTGGCGTACCGGTCGGGCCCGGCCCACCGCACCACCGCCGGGTTGGAAGGGAGCGCCGCCAACGCCGCCGCCACCGCGTCGGAGATCACCCCGGTCCCGCCGACGATCACCACGGTCTTCGGGGCGAGGCGAACCAGCTCCGCCAGGGTGGCCGACGGGACGGCGTCGGTGCGTACCAGCAGCACCGGGGCGGAGGCGGCCGCCGCCGCCGGACCGGCGGCCAGGGCGTCGGGATAGTTGAGGCCGGTGGCGACGAACACGGTGTCGGCGCCGTCGGGGAAGAAATACGAGGAGACGGCCGCCGCCGTCCCGTACCGGTCGGCGGCCCACAGGCGGATGACACTGAACGCCTCACCGACGAAGACGTCGCCTTCGGCGTTGGTGTCGTCGCCCACCAGGTTCGACGCGAAGGAGTCGAAGGCGACGAACCGTCCGTCGTCGGAGACGGAGGCGGCCAGGGAGTCGCTGTTGGAGGGGGTGCCGTCGGAGGCCACCGACACCAGTTCGGCCCGGTTCGTCTGACGGTCGTAGACGAACACGTCCCGCCGGCCGTTGGTGTCGTCGGCCACGAGGTTCGAGGCGTAGGAGTCGAAGGCGACGAACCGGCCGTCGGCCGAGATCGAGGCGTCTTGGGAGGCGCCGTCGGCCTCGGTGCCGTCGAAGGCGACCGAGACCCGTTCGACGGTGTCGGTCTGACGGTCGTAGACGAACACGTCCTTCGTCCCGTTGGTGTCTCCCGCCACCAGGTTCGTCGCCGACGACTCGAAGGCCACGTACCGGCCGTCGGCCGAGATCGAGGCGAAGAAGGAGTCGGCGTCCCCCTCGGTGCCGTCGGAGGCAACCGAGACCCGTTCGATGGTGTCGGCCTGACGGTCGTACACGAACACGTCGCGGGCTCCATTGGTGTCCCCCGCCACCAGGTTCGAGGCCCACGAGTCGAATGCCACGAACCGGCCGTCGTCGGAGAGGACGGGAAGTACCGACGAGGCGTTGCCCTGCGTCCCACCCGAGGCCACCGACACCCGTTCGATGGTGTCGGTCTGACGGTCGTAGACGAACACGTCGGTGTTGGCGTTGGTGTCTCCCGGCACCAGGTTCGTCGCCGACGACTCGAAGGCCACGTACCGGCCGTCCCCGGAGATGGTGGGGAAACGGGCCGGCCCGTTGCTCTCCGCACCGTCCCAGGCGATCGACACCCGTTCGACGGTGTCGGTCTGACGGTCGTAGACGAACACGTCCGAGATGCCGTTGGTGTCTCCCGCCACCAGGTTCGTCGCCGACGACTCGAAGGCCACGTACCGGCCGTCTGTCGACAACGACGGATGCAGGGAGCTGGCGTCACCCTGGGTGCCGTCCGAAGCCACCGACACCCGCTCCACCGCACCGGTCCAGCGGTCGTATACGAAGATGTCGGCGGTGGCGTTGGTGTCCCCCGCCACCAGGTTCGTCGCCCACGACTCGAACGCTACATATCGGCCGTCCCCCGAGATGGACGCGAACAGCGAGTATCCGTCGCCTTCGGTCCCGTCGCCCGCCACCGACACCCGGTCGGTGACCACCCGGGCGGCCGAGGCAGGCTGTACGCCGACGACGCCGGCGACCAGGGCCAAGACGCCGATCCCGGCGATCCACCGTCTCGTCTTCGAGGTCACCGAAACCCTCCACTCGTCCCCGTCGACACCTGTCGGACAGCGATGCACTCTAGCTCCCGCGCCTCCCCGGTCGAGGCCCGGTTCGGGTCAGAGTCGGCGGCCCCAGGCCGCCAAGTCGAGGGAGGTGAGTTCCGACAGGTTGCGAACCGACGCGTCGAGGCGGGCCGTCACCGACCCCGGGAGCGGCAGGTCCCGGGATTCCGCCCGTAGCCGTTCGGCCACCGGATCCCGGCGGAGCAGGAGGGGACGTACGAGCTTGCGGATCGCCCGGGGGGTGACCGGTTCGAGGCGCCGCAGCAGGCGGCTGTCGTACAGGCGCCTCATGAGGGGCGTGTAGTCGGGTTTGTCGGCGGTGACGTTGACGGCGATCCGGGGGTGGGGACTCGGTGGCAGACCCAGGAACGCCAGCACCTCGCTCCAGGCCGGATGCTCGCCGTCGACAAGATGTTCCATCTGGACGACCAGCAGGGACTCGGTCCCGAACCGTTCGAGGAAAGGTGCCAGGGCCAGGTCGTAGAGGCTGCGACGGACGTAGGGATTGTCGGGTTCGGAGACGGCCTGGAGGAACGGTCGACGTTCCCTCCCATGATGCACTTCATGCCGATAGTGGCTCCGCAGCCGGGTCTCCGGCTCCCGAAGCACACAGATGAGCCGCACCGACGGGCAGACCTCGGCGATCCGGGCGGCGACCTCGGAGGCCACCTGGGGGTCCGAGTAGGCCACCGAAGCCTCCCCGGCGAGACCTTCCGTCGGGAACAGCGACCGGTAGCGTCGGTGGGCCCGGGAGCCTGGCCCGTCGCCGGTGAGGAAGAACTCGGGTTCTTTCTCCCTACACAGGATCGAACCCGACGCCTGCTGGAGCCACCGGAACAGGGCGGTGGTGCCCGACTTCATGGTGCCGACGATGATGAACTCGGGGTCGCGGCTCATCTCAGGCTGACGGCTCCGAGGACCCGAACCGGCGACGGACCGCTCCCCCCGAACTCCGGGCGTCGGGAAGTCCGGCCCCGTCGTTCGACAGGGCCGGACGGTCGGCGACGAACTCGGTCGGCGTGGGGGGCGGGGCGGAAGGGATGTCGAAACACCTCCGTCGCGGTATCGGTGTCAGCCTAGCGGTCGCCCGGTGGTGAACGCCGACGGATCCGGGACCGGCCGGGTCCGGCCTCTGCGAGCACCGTCCCCCTTTCCCGTATGAAGCCCCCGGGTAGCATGGGCGGTCGGTCAGACCAGCGGGAGTGATCATCGCCAGTCCAGGGCTTCGCCGAAGCCTCTCCGTTCTCCTCGAACCGGGACGCCGCGCCCGGTGGGGGTGGCTGGTGGTGCTCGCCGCCGTCAACGCCGCCGTCGAAGCCCTCGGCGCCCTCCTCATCTTCTTCGCCGTCAACCGGGTCACCCAGAGCCCGTCGACGACCCCCCTCGACGCCTGGTTCCCGCCCGGTTCGGACCGGGCCACCATGACGGTCGTGGCTGCGGTGATCGGCGGCTTCTTCCTCGCCCGTGCCGTCTTCACCGTCGGCCGCACGTGGTTCGAGCACCAGGTGATCCAACACACCGCCGCCCGCACGGCCGACCGCCTGTTCCGCCGCTACCTGGCCACTCCTTACCGTGTCCATCTGCGGAGGAGCTCGCCCGAGCTGATCCGCAACGCCATCACGTCGGTCGACGAAGTGGCGATGCGGTTCCTCACCCCCCTGGTGAGCGTCAGCGGGGAAGCCGTCATCGTCGTCGTGATGGTGGCGGTCCTCGCCGTCACGGCACCGGTGGTCACCGTCATCGCCGCAGGAGTGATCGGCGTCGTCGGTTTCGCCCTCCTCCGGTTCGTGCGGGGACGCCTCCGACAGGTGGGACGGCTGTCCGAGCGTTCCCAGCAGCGCTCCTTCGCCGCCATCCAACACGGACTCGGGGACCTGCGGAACATCAAGGTCTACGGCCGGGAACGGTTCTTCGCCTCCATCTTCCAGACGGAACGTCTCGGGTTCGCCCGGGCCCGCTACGAGATGGCCACCTTGTCGGTGGTGCCCCGGGTGGGGATCGAGACCCTCGTGTTCCTGATGGTGGTGGGGTTCCTCGCCGTCGCCTCCGCCGACGCCGCCGCCGAATCCCTGTCGGTTCTGGGGCTCTTCGCCTACGCGGCCCTGCGGATCATGCCGGGCGTCAACCGGATCATCCACGGCCTCAACCGGATCCGGTTCGCCACCGCGGCCGTCGACAACGTGGTCGCCGACCTGAGCGGACCCGAACCGTCGCTGCCTCCCCATCGGAACCGAGAGGCACCCCTCGAATGGTCGACCCTCGTCTTCGAAGACGTCTCCTTCCGCTACGACGACGACGGACCGGAGGTGCTCTCGAGGATCGACCTGACCCTCCACAAGGGGTCGGCGACGGGGCTGGTCGGTCCCACCGGCGCCGGGAAGTCGACCCTCCTCGACCTGATCCTCGGTCTGTTGGAGCCGACCGGCGGGACGATCACCCTCGACGGACGTCCCCTCGCCGACGTCCTCGACCGGTGGCAGGCGATGATCGGTCTCGTCTCCCAGGACATCTTCCTCCTCGACGACACCATCCGCCGGAACGTCGCCTTCGGGATCCCCGACGACGAGATCGACGACGAGAAGGTGTGGAGGGCCCTCCGCCTCGCCCAACTCGCCGACTTCGTGGAGCAGACCGACCGGGGTCTCGACACCCCGGTGGGCGAACGCGGGGTGTCGCTGTCGGGGGGACAGCGTCAGCGGGTGGCGATCGCCCGGGCCCTCTACCACGACCCCCAGATCCTCGTCTTCGACGAGGCCACCTCTTCACTCGACCCCGTCACCGAACGGGACCTCCTCGACGCCATCGACCAGCTCGGACGAGACCGGACCATCGTCATGGTCGCCCACCGGCTCTCCACCGTCGAACACTGCGACCGGATCGTCGTCGTCGACGGTGGCCGGATCGTCGCCGAAGGGGATTTCGGGCAGCTGACCCGGGACAGCGCCCTGTTCCGCCGCCTCTCCGCCCCTACGAGGCTGCCCGAACCCACCTGATCCGCACCGCCTCAGGCCGACGGCCCCGGCAGCGGTGGCGGGAACCTGAGGTGGCGGAGGTCGCTCCCCGCCACTGCCAACCGGAGGTAGGCACCGAGCCGTTCACGCCCCCCATGCCATCCGATCCCCCGGAGGATCTGGATGGCTCGGAGCGAAGCCGGAGAGAACCAGATGCGGTAGTAAGTGGCCCGGCCCGACATCTGGCGGAGGGAACGGGCACCCGAGTCGTAGACGGCACTGGTGGCCACCCCCTGGGTGTGCACGCACACGGCACCGGGGACGCTGACCCGCCGATACCCGAGGGCGGCGAGGCGCCGGCTCAGATCGATGTCCTCTCCGTACAGGAAGAAGGCGGGATTGAACCCGCCGACTTCCCGCAGCAGGTCGGTGGGTCCCAGGAGGCACGCACCCACCAGCCAGGCGACGTCGTGGGGCTCCTCCGACACCGGATAGGTGACGTCCGCCAGGCCGACCAGCCTCCGCAGCCGCTGCCACTCCTCCGACCATCCGGGGAACCGGTAACGGGCGCTGGGCGCCGGGGTGCCGTCCTCTCCGACGATGCGGGGGCCGACCAGGCCGATCGTCGGATCCGACGAGAGGGTGTCGATGAGCAGACGGATCGAGTCGGTGTCGATGACGGCGTCGTCGTTCATGATCAGCGCCCAGGTGCCCCGGGCTTCGACGAGGCCCCGGTTCACGGCCCTGCCGAAACCGACGTTGTCGTCGTTGACGAGCACCCTGCCCCGCCGGAGGACCCTGCGGGCTTCGGAGACGGTGTCGTCGGAGGAGGCGTTGTCGACGACCAGCAGCTCGGCGTCGAAGGGCTCGAGGGCGGCCTCCATCGCCTCGAGGTTGGCGGCGATGTCCCGACCCGAGTTGTAGGTTACGGTGATGAAGGTCAGCTCTGTGGCCATGCCGAGCCCGTTCCGTTCCGCGACTCCGTCCCAACACGGTAGCCCACCGGAGACCCCCCCTCCGTCGGCGGGGAAACGACGGTGAGTTCGACATCACGGCCGCGGGTGCTGTTCTTGGGGAACGTGTTCCCCGTCCCCGCCGACGACGGCACCAAGATCCGGATCCGGAATCTGGTCGAGGCGGTGGCGACGGTCGCCGACGTCGACGTGTTCACCCTGTACGGCCCCGACGATCCCCTCGGCACCGCGGCCGACCTCGGGGTGGCGCGCCTCGGCGGAGTCCCCCGCAACCGGGCGTGGAGGCCTCGCTCCCCGCTCCGATGGCCGGCGTCGTCCCTGCCGCGACCGTGGGCCTCCCGGGACGTATCGGCCGCCCGGGAGGCGCTGTCGGCCTTCACCCGAGGTTCCTACGACCTCGTCTGGTACTGCCGGGTCGAGACGTTCCTCACCTTCGGTCCGGTCCCGGCGTCCCGCCGCCTCCTCGACGTCGACGTCCTGGAGGGAGAGCGGATCGCCACCTCCGTCGAAGCGGGGAAGGGTTCACCGCTGCGGACCTTCGCCGCCTTCGTCGACCGGGCACGGTGGCGAAGGCTCGAGAGGCGGGTCGTCGACGCCGTGGACGTCGCCTTCGTCTGCAGCGACGCCGACCGGCGCCGCCTGGGAGGCGACGGCGTGGTGGTCGTTCCCAACGGCTACGAGGAGGCCCGGTCGCTGCCGGCCGTCACGTCGGAGCACCCGACCGTCGGGTTCGTCGGCTCCTTCGCCTACGGGCCGAACGTCGACGCCGCCCGGGTCCTCGTCGAAGACGTGATGCCACGGGTCCGGGCACGGGTGCCCCAGGCACGCCTCCTCCTTGTCGGCAGGCGCGGCGACGAACTGTTCGGCGTCGACCGTCCCGACTGGGTGGAAGCCACCGGCTACGTCGACGAGGTGGAGCCATGGCTGGCCCGCATCGACGTGATGGCGGTGCCGATCAGGTATGGGGGCGGCACCCGGATCAAGATCCTCGAAGCCCTCTGCCACCGGATTCCCTTGGCCGCATACCGGTACGCGGTGGCCGGGATCGACGTGGCCGACGGGGTCCATGCCCACCTCGTCGAGGACGCCGAAGGGCTCGCCGCGGCCGTGGTGGCGCTGCTGGAGGACGCCGACGCGGCGGCCCGGCTGGCGGAGGCCGGGCGACGGCTCTTCGAGGAACGCTACCGCTGGGGTGCCATCCGCACACAGGTCGCCGGCCTCGTCGCCGACCTCGTTCAGAGGTAGAGCACCCGGTACCGCACCGAGCCGACGAGACGTCCCAGACGCAGTCCCGCCCCTTTGATCCATTCCCGTCGATGACCGGAGGAGACGACGAGGGGCAGACGAACGACGAGCGACACGTAGGCCCGGAGCGTCGACAGCACCCCCGGATGGGGCATGTACTCGGCGCCGTAGACCCGGCGGGCGAGGGCCTGTTCGATGCCCCACCGTACCCGTTGCCGCCACAGGGACCAGGCGTCGTCCCGGATCCGGTACCAGATCTCGGCGTCGGGGACCGACACATACCCGAGACCTCCCCGCTGCAGCCGCCATGACAGGTCGAGTTCGGAGAGGTGGGATGGATAGTCCTCCCGGAACCCTCCCAGGGCCCTCCACAGGTCGGCCCGCATGGCGAAGTTGGCGCTGGAGGCGTGGGAAACGGCGAAGGGCGACCGTCTCCAGGGCTGTGTGTCACGGTCGGGATGGTCGGAGGGATGCATCGGTCCGGCGGCCGCGGGTGCCGACGCCAGGGCCTCGACGAACGCGGAGATCCACCTGGTCGACACCCGGTCGTCGGCGTCGCAGAAACAGAGGATGTCGGCGTCGGTGGACTTGGCGCCGATGTTGCGGGCCGCCGGGGACCCGACCGGTTCGGGAACGGAGATCACCTGGAGGGCGGGGAGGCGGTCCCGGAAGCTCTCGGCGACGGCACGGGTACCGTCGGTCGACCCGTCGTCGACCACCACCACCTCCCAGGGACCTTCGTAGTCTTGGGCTTCGAGGGCTTCGAGCTGCTCGGCGAGGTGACGGGCCGCGTTCCGGGCCGGGATCACCACGGCGACCCTCGGGTCGGGACCCGGCGGGTGACTCACCTCTGAGAGATCCGGGACATCCCAGGGTGTGAGGTCGTCGAGGCCCATGCGGCCAGGATACCGAGGGTCCATGCGGGTCCCCGACCGCGGGCTAGCCTGCCCCGGAGTCGTGACCGAGGGTGGAGTGGCGGACAGGGCGGAGATCCCCAGAGGAGACGAGGAGGGGCTGAAAGCCGGCGCGATGGCGGGCGGTCGCTGGTCGGCGACCTCCAGTATCGGCCGTCAACTCGTCACCACCCTCGCCACCGTCGTCTTGGCTCGGCTCCTCGCCCCCGCCGACTACGGGATCGCGGTGGCCGTCACCGTCATCCTCGGCGTCTTCGAGCTGATGTCACAGTTCGGGATCGGCCAGTCCCTGGTGCGTCACCGTCGACTCGACCCCGCGACCACATCGACGACGTTCTGGGCGTCGCTGATCATCGCCGGGGTGGTCTCGACCAGCGTCGTGGTGTTCGCCGACCCACTGGGGGGCCTCATCGGCCAGCAGGGCCTGGGACCGTTCCTCCGGCTGGCGGCGGCCGGGCTGGCGGTCTCCATGGCGGCTTCGGTCCCTGCGGGTCTGCTCACCCGGCGGATGGAATGGTCGAAGCTGACGATGATCCAGCTCGCCGGGTCGGTCGTCCAGTTCTCGGTGGCGGTGGGGTTGGCGGCGACGACGGCGCTGGGGGCGTGGGTCCTCATCATCGGACGGGTGGCCGGGTCGGCCTTCCAGTTCGTCGGTCTCTTCTGGGCGGCACGCTGGACCCCCACCTGGGAGTTCTCCCCGGCGGTGGTCCGCCGTGACCTCTCCTTCAACCTGGGGTTCTGGAGCACCTACGTCACCTCGTACGTGGCGAAGAACCTGGACTACTGGGTGGTGGGCCGGCTGTTGGGGGCCGCCGTGCTGGGCGTCTACTACATCGCCTACGTGCTGCCGGTGCTGGTCCGCCAACGCATCACCCGGGTCCTGGAGGGCGTCTTGTATCCGGTCATGGCCCGGGTCGCCGAGGACCGCCGCCGTCTCGAAGCGGTGTACGTCGAAGCCCTCGGGTTCTCCACCTTCATCACCCTTCCGGCGGTGCTCGGCCTGGTCGCCGTCGCCGACCTCGTCGTCCCCTTGTTCTTCGGCACCCAATGGTCCGGGGCGGTGGCGCCGATGCGGATCCTGGCGGTGGCGACCGCCTTCGACGCGCTCCTCCCCGTCGGCACCGCCCTGTTCCTGGCCCTCGGCCTCCCCGGACGCAACGCCGTCATCACCACCTCCCGGGTGGTGGCGATGGTCGTCGTCTTGGCCGTGGTGGCCGGATCCGGGGACCTGACCTCGATCGCCTGGGCGGTCGCCGCCGGGTCGGTGGTGGCCGTCGTCGTGGCGTTCCGCCTCGTCGTCAGCCGAGCCGGCGTGTCACCACGCTCCTTCGGATCAGCGGTGCTCGCCCCGAGCGTCACCTCGGCGGCGATGCTCGGCGTCGTCGTCGCGACCCGGCAGTTCACGCTCGTCGGCGACCTGGGCGACCTCCCCCAACTCGTCGCCGCCGTCGTCGTCGGGATCGTCGCCTACACGGTGCTCGGGATGGGACTGTTCCGCCGCCGGTACCGGAAGTATTTCGCCGACCTCGCAACCCTGGTCGGCTTCGACCGGATCCGTCAGAGGACCAGCACCCGATAGCGGAACGCCCCTTCGAGGCGCCCCAGACGAAAACCGAGCATCCAGGCGTAGCGGAAACGACCCGACCGGGAGGCGAGGAGGGGCAGGCCGGCGAACAGGCGCACCCATCCCTTCAGGCCGGAGGTGAGCCGCAGCGGCGGCATCCCCTGGGGTTCGTAGCGGCGGTGTAGGGCGACGTCCGCCACCGCGTAGGCCCGGGCCTGGCGGACGACCCCTCGGGTGTCGTGGCGGAGGCGGTAGTGGACGACGGCGTCGGCGGCGAAATGGAGTTCGTGACCGGCGAGCTGCATCCGCCAGCAGAAGTCGGTGTCGGGGAGGGAGGGAAGCGACTCGTCGAACCCTCCGACCGCCTGGGCCGCCTTCCGGTTCACCCCGAGGTTGGCTCCGGCCGCGTGGGGAAGGAAGCCGTATTTGTTCTGGGGACGGTCCGGCTGGGGGTTGGTGCGGGTGGCCAGCACCCAGGGAGGGTTGAGCTCGGTGAGCTCGAGGGGTCCGGTGACGAGGGAGTGGGTGTCGAGGGCCCGGCTCATGGCGGCGACCCACCCGCGGCCGACGACGTCGTCGGCGTCGCAGAAGGCGATCTTGTCCGACGCCGCCTCGGCCAGACCCACGTTCCGGGCGTGGGGTTCCCCTGCCCGCTGGAAGGCGTCGACGATCCGCAACGGCAGCCGGGAGGCGAAGGCCTGGGCGACGTCCCGGGTCCGGTCGGTGCTGCGGTTGTCCACCACCACCACCTCGAAGGATCCGGGGTCCGTCTGGCGGGCGAGGGCTTCGAGCTGGTCCGCCAGCGTCGCCTCGGCGTTGAAGGCGGGGATGACGACGCTGAGCTCGGGTGCCTCCATCTTCGTCCCCCGGCCTCAGCCGCCCCTCGGGTCGGGACCGGTCGAGACGACCCTTCGGGCGATGTCGCGCCACAGGTCCATCGCGAGACTCTCGGGAAGCGAGACGTCGGCGGTCTGGAGGACGGCTCCGCGGGGCACCGGCCGTTCGACGACGGCGTCGCGGATCAGCCCGATGGGGACGTGCTCGGGATGGTCGACGATACGAACCGCCCGGCCCCGCAGATCGAAGGATCCGATCCCGCGTTCGAGACGGTCGCCGGGCTTCAGGTCCCGTTTCGCCACGGCTGCCAGGGACAGCTCGGGGCGAGCCGAGTTGTCGAGGAGCACCCCGCCGCCTTCCGTCACCCGTCGGACCGTCTTGAGGATCTCCAGATGCACGAAGATGTTGGGCCGGACGAGGGTGTAGTACGGCCCGTCGCCCATCTTGTAGTACCGCAGGGCCGGGGCCTGGTCGGGGTCGTGGGTGGCGACGATGAACACGCCGTGGCTGAGGTGGGGGGAGACGACGAAGTCGGTCACCGGCCGCCCCACCTTCTCCGCCAATGACGCCAGGCGGGCGGCGCCGTCGGACAGGTCGTCGACCGCCGCCCCTTCCATGCCGTCGGGGCCGATGGTGGCGCCGAAACAGTTCCCGACGAGGACCTGTTCGGCTTCGACCTTGGTGCCGTCGGTGAAGGCGGTCACCATCGGGAGGCTGATGCCCTGGCGCTCCGCCCAGTACTCCATCTCGTCGGGGGTGGGATCCCGGTTGAGGAACCCCTTCATGTTCCCGTAGGCGACGGGCCGGAAGCCCATCGCCACCGCCTCTTCGTGCAGCTCGGCGAGACAGCCCGGCTGGTCGCCGGCGGCTTCGGTGACGACCCCCCGGCCGACGAAGGCCGAGCCGGCGGTGATGTGGAACTCGGTGTTCATGGTGACGACCGGGACGCCGCTGTCGACGGCTGCGGCCACCACGTCGGTCGCCCAGATGGGGTCGCCCGAGCATTCGACGACGACGTCGGCGTGGTCGACGAGCTCGTCGATCGAACGGGTGACCAGGTCGTCGTCGAAGACGTCCACCGTCCGACGTCGGGTGAGCACCTTGACGATACGGGCCGTGTCCCTCCGCCGGACTTCGGTGGCGAAGTTCCGGGCGATGAAGCCGGTTCCGACCAGACCCAGGTTCATCGGATCGGCCTCGACCGGGGCGCCCAGCCGCTGAAGGGCTGGTCCAACAGCTCGAGCAGGTACTGGCCGTACTGGGAGGAGCGCATGGCACCGGCGAGCCGGCGGACCTGTTCGGCGTCGATGTAGCCCATCCGCCAGGCGATCTCCTCGGGGGCTGCGATCTGCAGACCCTGGCGGCGTTGGATCGTGGCGATGAAGTTGGAGGCTTCGAGCAGGGCGTCGTGGGTTCCCGTGTCCATCCAGGTGGTTCCCCGGCCGAGGAGCTGCACCGACAGCCGGCCCTGTTCCAGATACACCCTGTTGAGGTCGGTGATCTCGAGTTCGCCCCGGGGCGACGGTTTCAGGCCCTTGGCGATGGAGGAGACGTCGCCGTCGTAGAAGTAGAGCCCGGTGACGGCGAAGTTAGAACGGGGCCGTTCCGGTTTCTCCTCGATGGACAGCACCGTGCCCTTCTCGTCGAACTCGATCACCCCGTACCGCCGGGGGTCTCGCACGTAGTAGGCGAACACGAGGGCCCCTTCGGTGAGGGTGGCGGCCTCCTGCACCCGGTCGGTGATGCCGTAGCCGAAGAAAATGTTGTCGCCGAGGATCAAGGCGACGGGGTCGCCGTCGACGAACCGTTCCCCGACGATGAAAGCGTCCGCCAGGCCCCGCGGTTCGGGCTGGAAGGCATAGGAGAAGTCGAGTCCCCACTGGCTGCCGTCTCCGAGGACGTTGTGGAAGCTGGGGGCGTCGCCGGGGTTGGTGATGACGAGGATGTCGCGGATCCCGGCCAGCATCAGCACCGAGAGCGGGTAGTAGATCATCGGCTTGTCGAACACCGGTAGGAGCTGTTTGGAGACCCCCCGGGTGACGGGGGCCAGCCGGGTCCCCGAACCGGCGGCGAGGATGATCCCCTTCATCCCTCCGGCTCCAGGTCGATGAGGGCTCCGTCGAGCTCCACCTCGGCGAGACGGCGGCGCCATTCGGTGAGCAGCCGGTACCACTCGAGGGTGATGGTGTCCGGGGTCCGGTCGGTGAGGCCCGCCGAGAGGGCCTCCACCACCTCCTGGACGCCGTCGACGGCGGTGAGCTCCGCCTTGTACCCCCGGGATTCGATCTTGTCGAAGCACACCCGGTAGGACCGGTGGTCGGGATCTCCGTACCATTCGATCTCGACGTCCTCGCCCACCGTCTCGGCGACGAGCCGGCCCAGGGGTCCGATCTGATACACGTTCGCCTCCGAGCCCACGTTGAAGATCTCCCCGCTCACGTCCGAATGGGGGGCTTCGATGGCCCAGATGAGGGCGCGGCTGGTGTCGGCGACGTGGACCATCGGGCGCCACTGGCTTCCGTCCCGCATCAGGGGGAGACGACGATGTTTCCACGCCCCGTAGGTCATCCCGTTGATGGCCAGGTCGAAACGCATCCGGGGGGAGTAGCCGTACACCGTCGCCTGGCGGAGCACCACCACACCGAAGGTGTCGCAGGCCAGGGGCAGCACCCCCGCCTCGGCCCGCTCGTTGGCCTGGGCGTAGATGGTGAGGGGGTTGGTGGGATGGGTCTCGTCGGCCACCACGTCGGGGTCTTGGAACCCGTACACCGAACAGGAGCTCGGCAGCACGTATCGCTCGACCCCGGCCTCGCGGGCCAGACGGGCGCATCGCACCCTCGCCTCGTGGTTGATCTGCCAGGTGGCTTCGGGGAAGAGGGCGCCGCTGGGGTCGTTGGAGATGGCGGCCAGGTCGATCACATACCGGACCCCGGAGAAATGGTCGGGACGCAGGCGTCGGGTGTCTTCGGTGATCTTCTCCACCCGGTCGTCGTCGGCGAGGCGGTCCCGCCCGAAGAAGAACCGGTCGATGACCCGTACCCGGTATCCCCGCTCGACCAGCATCGGAACCAGGGTGGTGCCGATGTATCCGCCGCCGCCGGTCACCATCACCAGATCACTCATGGGGTCTCCTCGTCGTAGGTGAAGTACACGGGCAGGTCGGCGAAACGGGGCTGTCTCCGGTCTTTCTCGGAGACGATGGCCTCGTCGGGGGCCACCGGCCAGTCGATCCCGAGGTCGGGGTCGTCCCAGGCCACCCCCCGGTCCACGTCGGGAGACCAGTGACTCGTGACCTTGTACAGGACTTCGGTGTTCGGTTGGAGGGTGCAGAACCCGTGGGCGAAGCCCACCGGCACGTAGACCTGGTTCCAGGCCTCCGCCGACAGTTCGACGGCGACGTGCCGCCCGAAGGTGGGTGAACCTCTGCGGAGGTCGACGAGGACGTCGAAGACGGCTCCGGCGGTGACCCGCACCAGCTTGGACGTGGCCGCCGGGGGGATCTGGAAGTGGAGACCGCGTACCACTCCGACGTCCACCGACAGGGAGTGGTTGTCTTGAACGAAGTCATCGTGGATGCCCAGCTCGGCGAGGGTTCGGCGGTTGTACACCTCGGAGAAGAAGCCCCGTTCGTCTCGGTGACGGACCGGTACGAACAGCCACGCCCCCGGCAGCTCGAGCTCGATCGCTTGCACCTGGCCTCCCCTCCACACCCACGGTCATGTTACCCGCCGGCATCGGGCCGACAAGGTGCGTCTCGAACCCCGGCGGAGCGTTTCCCCGGTCACCGCCCCAGCACCTCGTGGTAGAGACGTTCCAACTCGGCGGCCACCCGGTCGGGGCGGAATCCCTGCTCCACCACCCGTTTGGCGGCGGCACCGAGCCGGGCCCGCAGCTCGGCGTCCTCCGCCAGCTCGACGATCGCCGCCGCCAGCGCCTCGGGGTCCTGGGGTGGGACCGTGAGGCCGCTTTCGCGGTCGGTGACGACGTCGCTCATCGGGGGGACACCGGTGACGACGACCGCACATTCGGCGGCCATTGCCTGCAGCATCGCCACCCCGATCCCTTCGAACAGGGAAGGGAAGGCGAAGACGTCGGCGGCCGCCAACAGGTCGACGACGTCACGGCGGTGGCCGAGGAACCGCATCCGGTCGCCGAGCCCGGACGCGGCGACCCGTCTCCGGAGGTCGTCGCTGAGACTCCCCGGCGTGCCGGCGACCAGGGCCCGAGCGGTGGGGACCCGGTCCACCACGAGCCGCATGGCTTCGATCAGGTACCGCTGACCCTTCTGGGGGGCTTCCCGGCCGATGTTCACCACGAGGAAGGTGTCCTCTTCCCACCCCATCTCCCCGAGGATCCGATTCCGGGCGGCCTCACGGCCGCCGACGGGGACGAGATCGGCCGGGTCGACCGCCCGGGGGATGACGGCGATGCGTTCGTCGGCGATACGAGCGGTGTCTCTCCACGACCGCGCCACCTCCCCGGAGATAGCATGGAAACGGGTGACCAGCCGCATGGTGGTGGTGTCCACCACCTGGTAGGCCCGCAGCTTCCACCAGGCCAACGGGTTGTCGAGGGATTTCACCTTCTCGTTGGCGATGTTGACGAGGGTCTCGACCACAGGCACCCGGAGTCGCCGGCCGGCGAACCGGGCCGCCAAGGCGGCGTCGGCGAGGGAGCAGTGAACGAGGTCCGGCTCCAGGTCTCGGAGCACGCGGATGAGGTCGCGGGCCCGGGTCCAGGGTCCGGGACGGGGGGCACCCTTCGGGTACAGGTGGATGACCGGCACGCTCGAGGGAACTTCGTCCCTTCGTGACGGATCGACTTCGTAGAGGCAGACGAGGCTGTGGCGCAGCTCGGGGTCGGTGAACGACCGGAGGTTGGTGACGAGTTGCTGTTCGGCCCCCCCGGTCGCCGCGATCGAGTTGATGACGTGGACGACATGCGCCCGTCTATGCGTCATGGCTCGGTGCGCCCCCGACTCGGTGTCCTCCTTCGCCTCGGCGAACCCGGCGGCTGCGGGCACCGAACCGTTCGCGTCTCTCCCCCGTCCGGCATGGGTTCCCCTCTCGGACGTCCACCGCGCATTATC
>Ga0256830_1000479_pt1 | contig 32191 bp, 29 predicted proteins | sample 128326metaG_FD_190537 | JGI IMG/M metagenome (GOLD analysis project Ga0256830, IMG submission 190537) | Hydrothermal vent microbial communities from Lau Basin, Pacific Ocean - 128-326 | ecosystem: Environmental > Aquatic > Marine > Hydrothermal vents | place: Pacific Ocean: Lau Basin | collected...
GACATTCGATCGGCTCCGGATAGCGCCCCGGTTCTACCTTGGAAATCTTCACCCTCAGACGCATAGCTCACCTCCTCCTGCTACTGCCCTCATTATACACCTTTTTCACCAGTTGTGGAACAGTCACTGTTGTTTTGAAGCGTCTTGACAAAGCTTCAAAACTGTGCTATAAAGGTCACTAGGATCCTTTGCAGTGAGCAAGTACCCCGGTAGATTGCCGTGAAGGCTCGGACAGGTGCTCGGAATCCGTCCAGCCTGAACCAGCAGAGCAGTCAGGGCTTCCTGCCAGCTTTGCCACTATTCTCCTCTTTGCCCCTGACACGATTCCTCGGTAGTACGTATCTAAGCGCCAGTGCCTCGTCGAACCCTCCTGGGGTCTCGGCCTAATCTTAACTGTCTCCACGTTGCTGGTGCACCGGTGCACCAGCACGCTTGGGGTTGGTGTTCTTCCTGACCTTGGTGGAAAGGAGGTGATGCTGGCAGAAGAAAGTGTCTCCCACCGACCGGCTTCTCTCTTCTATCTGTCGTCGGCTCTCAGCTAATCTAGCAATGTCCAGGTAGGTGAAGGAGGAAGAAATGCCAAATAGGCTATGGCAAGCGGTTGCCTTCCTGATGGTACTGTTGTTGGCTCTCCCTGTCGCCTCTATGCAAGCCGATCAGAATCCGGTCTCGACGGGAGAAGGGCCGACTTTCACCGGTGTAGAGGTGGAGGACCTGGGGCTCTTCGGAGGAGATTCCGGTGTTCGTACCGGCGTGCGCGTGATCGTGGAGCTGGCTGATCCTCCCCTGGCTGCCTATGGAGGCTCTCTGGCGGGACTCCCTGCACCGGCCCGCCTGCCCGATGGCAAGATCAGCATCCAATCGGCCGAGGCCCAGCGCTACCTGGACTATCTGGCCAAGCAGCAACTGGCCTTTCGAGCAGCCTTGGCGCGGGCTCTGCCAGAGGCTGGAGTGGCCCAGTACCTGGATGAGCAGGGGCGGGCTCGTGACCTTTCTTACCGTTTCGCCTTCAATGGGATGACCATCCACCTCCCCCAGGCGGACCGGGAGAGCCTTATCCGGCTGGCTCGGCTACCTGGAGTGAAGGCGATCTACCCCGTCGTGGCTTACGAGATCACGATGGATGCCAGCCTGCCTTTGCTGGGATTGGTGGATGATGCCAACGACAACGGACTGGACCCCAGCGACGCCGATGCTGGCCTCTGGGATGCTGTTGGCGGCCACGCCAATGCGGGTGCCGGACTCAAGGTCGCCCTGCTTGACACAGGCGTGGCTCAGGACCATCCTTTCTTCGATCCGACGGGCTATACCTACCCTGCAGGCTTCCCCAAGGGGGACACCCGCTACACCACCCCCAAGGTGATCGTCGCCCGAGGCTACTACCGTCCCGATGATCCCCCCCAGAACCCCGGCCCCTATGACTACAACGGTCACGGCTCCCACACGGGCGGAACCATCGCCGGCAACTACGGCACTGTAGCCACGGTGGGTACCTATACCCAAACGGTGAGCGGTGTTGCTCCGAGGGCCTATCTGATGAACTACCAACTCTTCTACCTGGCGGAGAGTGGGAGTGAGTCGGCCTACAACGCCGAGATCCTCAAAGCCTTCGACGACCTGATCGCCGATGGGGCCGACGTGACCAGCAACTCCTGGAGCGGGCCGGATAACTTGCTGCCGGCGGCCGATCCCCTGATGCAGGCCGTCGCCAATATCGCTGCGGCAGGTATCGTGCCTGTCTTCGCTGCCGGGAACTCTGGTCCGGGACAGAGCAGTGCCCACCCGCCCTCCTGGGCCCCCGAGGCCATCAGCGTGGGGGCGAGCACGACGAGCCGCCTCTTTGGGAACGACCTGGACGTTACGGCTCCTGCCACCGTCCCTGTTACCTTGACTAACATCATCGCGGTGCCGGCTGCCTTCGGCCCCACCATTACCCAGACGGTGGGTCCGGCGGTCTACACCTACGTGGGCGACGCCTGTAGCGCCATCAGCACCGATCTGACCGGGAAGATCGCCCTGATTATCCGGGGTGGCTGCTACTTCACGACCAAGGTGCAGAACGCTCAGGATGCCGGCGCCATCGCCGCCGTCGTCTACAACAACCGGACCAATGCTCCACCCATCACGATGGGTGGTACGAGCACGACCATTAAGATCCCGGCGGTGATGGTGGGCAACAAGCAGGGCGGGGACCTGAAGAGCTGGGAGGCCACCAACTCCGGAACCGCTCAACTGCAGATCAGCGCCGATACGACGCGCAACGGTCACGACCATCCCGCCGACATCATCGCCGACTTCAGCGGGCGTGGTCCTGGGCTGGGCAGCCTGACCATCAAGCCCGATGTAGTGGCCCCTGGTGTGGACATCCTGTCGGCCTACTACAACTCCGAGACCGGCAAGGTGGACGGGTGGGGAGCCATCCAGGGCACCAGTATGGCGACGCCCCACGTGGCCGGTGCCGCTGTGTTGCTCAAGCAACTCCATCCCAGCTGGTCTCCGGCCCAGATCAAGAGCGCCCTGATGAGCACGGCCACGGGCGTCGAAGGAACCCTCTACAACGACTACGCCCAGACCGGCGTGGCCGGCGTGATGGACCGGGGCGCGGGACGCATTGACCTGAGCAAGGCCGGGGACCCTGGTCTGACCTTCGATAGGCCCAGCGTCTCCTTCGGGCAGATGATGCCGGGGCAGACCGCGTCCGTGACCATCGAGGCGACCGACGTCGTCTCCCACACCGGGACCTTCACCTACACCATCACCATCAGTGAGACGGGAGACGTTACCACCACCGCCTACTTCACGGCCGGCACGAGTGTCACCCAGTTGGGCTTCACCGGTGCTGGTGACACGGCGACCTTCAACGTGACGATGGAGATTGCCCCCAACGCGCCGGCCGGTGACTACGAAGGGCTGGTCTGGCTGCGGCACGGCCCTCACAGCGCCCATATCCCCTTCTGGGTGCGCGTGAAGCCGACGGCGACCGTCAAGGACATCCTGCTTGTTGACGACAGCCTGTCCTCCCTTGGTGTGGGCACCAGCTACCTCTCTTACTACACCAGCACGCTGGAGAGCCTAGGCTACACCTACGACGTGCTGGACACCGGCTACATCTATGCCGGCCTGGTCTCCTTCCCCTCCCTAGCCGAACTCCAGGCCTACAAGGCGATCGTCTGGTTCACCGGCGACAGCTACTACACCTACTACCACTTGGGTGTGGATGTCGCCTCCGGGCACCGGATGATTGACTACCTGCGCAGCGGCGGCCGGCTGCTGATGACTGGTCAGGACTTCAGCGGCTATGACCTGGGGTCCACCTACGGCAAGCCCTACCTGGTCACCATCGGGGCGGGGGCGGAGGAGATCGTCGAAGACCAGTTTGACCCATCCACCGCGCCCTTCCCGGTGGTTGAAGGGATGCCCAGCGTGGCCGCCTTCCAGGGGATGCTCCTGGACCTCGGCCCGTCGGGGGATGGGGCCAACAACCAGGAGTACGTGGATGAAGTCACCGCCTACGGTGGGGACTACGGCAGCGAAGTCTTTCTGCGCAGCCTGATGCCGGGCGCAACCAAGGGTGGTGGAGTTGGCCTCCTGCGTCACTTGGAGTACACTTTGGAGAGCCCCAATACCCTCTCCGGCCCTGACTATCGTGCGGTCTATCTGGCCTTCGGCCTGGAAGGGATCAACAACACCTCGGGTTACACCAGCCGGAAGGACTTTATGAAGGCGCTCCTGAACTTCCTGCTGGACGAGGTGAGCGTGACGCTGACCGGTGCCGGCGCTCCCAACGATGTTGCCACCCTGAAGGCGGAAGTCACGTCCTCGGTTGGTGCGACGGGCGTTCGTTATCGCTGGGACTTCGGCGATGGCAGCCCCATCGTTGAGACGACTACAGCCGAAGTGACCCACGTCTACACCAGCACCGGCACCTACACGGCCCGGGTGGAGGTCACCGACAGCTACGGCCACACGGCCATCGGTTCGGCACCCGTCTTGGTCACCGCTGCCGGCAGCACGACGAAGTCGGTGGACAAGAGCCTGGCCTACGTCGGGGATGAGTTGACCTATACCATCGTGCTCAAGAACACCAGCCTGGTCACGACCACCGTCGCGCTGACGGATACACTGCCCACCTACACTGACTACGTCTCCCACACCGTCGGCACCATCGCGCCTCCCAGCAGCGGCACCGGTACCTGGAGCGCGCCGGAGCTCCGCTGGAGTGGCAGCTTGGCACCGGGCGCGGTCGTCACCCTGACCCTCACCGTCAAGATCACCGGCAACGCGCCCGTGGGCGGGAAGATCGTGAACACGGCCCTAGTCGGCACGCCCGATGGCGTCTTCACCAAGTCGGCGGAAACCACAGTTGGGGCTCGCGTCTTCTTGCCTCTCGTGATGCGCAACTATCCTTAGATCGCGCTTCGAGATACCTGGCGATCGAAAAGAGGGTCAACCCAATCGGTTGGCCCTCTTTTTGCACTCTTGTGATTCGGTAGACAACCTCCCCGCGCTCTACTCATAGGGACCTGATCCTATCTCCGGCGCCAAGAGTGCGTCAGAGCCGAAAGGCCCGTGCCCCAAGAACCCTTGCGAGGCCATCGGGAGCGTGATATAATGGGATTAAGGGGGTTCGGCGAGCAACCTCTACACAGGAGCAAAGGCCATCCGGGGAGGAGCGTCCCCCGGCACTCCGGCCTTCTTGACGGATGTGGGAGGGAGCAGGCAATGGACAGGCAAGGGGAAGAGGCGCTTCGAATCTTGCGAGAGCCCGGCGTGCTGACCGACGACCTGCGCCGGGAGTTGCTGGAGCTGTTGGTCTTCCCGCCGGAGAAGCGCAGGATGACCTACGAGGAGTTCCTGGAATGGGCCGATGAGGACACCCTGGCCGAGTGGGTGGATGGAGAAGTGGTGATGTACAGCCCGGCTTCTCTCAAACATCAACAGATCGCGGGATTCCTTGCCCGGGTGATGGGAGCCTATGTGGAGAGCCGGGGGATGGGTACCGTGATCCTCGCTCCATTCCAGATGAAGCTGGCCCGTTCCGGGCGGGAGCCGGATTTGCTGTTTGTCTCCCAAGAGCACCTGGGTAGGTTGAAGAAGACCTACTTGGACGGCCCGGCCGACTTGGTGGTGGAGATCATCTCGCCGGAGAGCATCGGCCGCGACCGGGGGGAGAAGTTCTGGGAGTATCAAGAGGCCGGCATCCCCGAATACTGGCTCATAGACCCCAACAAGAGGTGGGCCGAATTCTACGCGCTGGGGATGCCGGAGCGATACCGCTTGGTGATGGAGGGCGAGGAGGGGGTGTACCACAGCCGTGTCCTCGAGGGGTTTTGGCTCCGGATTGAGTGGTTGTGGCAGGAGCCGATGCCGGCAGTCGAAGAAGTGCTCCTGGAGGTTGGGGGGAAAGCGTATGCCCGCCGCCTGATCGAACGACTACGGGGGCAGGGGCTCCTGTCCGAAGTGTGAAGCGGTTCTTGGAGGCTTTGATGTCCACAACGCGACTGGACCACGTACTCGGCCTGAAGTGCCTCATCTGCGGAGCGGAGTACCAACCTGACGAAGTGCTCTACGTCTGTCCCCACCACGGCAACGAGGGGGTCCTCGACGTCGTCTACGACTATCGGCGCATTGGCCAGCGCCTCTCGCCTCAAGCCCTGGCCCAAGACTCCACACTCTCTATCTGGCGTTACCTCCCCTTGCTGCCTGTGGAGCCCGGAGTGGTGGCCCGGGTGCGCCCTGTCGGCGCCCGGCTTCCTCACCACCCCCTCTTCTCCGTCGGCTGGACACCGCTGTACGAGAGCCCGACCCTGGCCCAAGAACTGGGCCTGGCCGCCGTCTATGTGAAGAACGATGGGCTGAACCCCAGCGCTTCGTTCAAAGACCGTGCCTCGGCCATCGCCGTCATCAAGGCGCTGGAGATGGGACGGCGGGTGATCGCCGCGGCCAGCACCGGGAACGCGGCCTCCTCCCTGGCCGCGCTCTCGGCCAGCCTGGGCCTGGAGAACATCATCTTTGTCCCTGCTTCCGCCCCTCAGGCTAAGATCGCCCAGCTCCTGATCTTCGGTGCGACTGTGCTGGCCGTGCGGGGCTCTTACGATCAGGCCTTCGACCTCTGCCTGGAGGCCTCCCAGACCTACGGATGGTACAATCGGAACACGGCCTACAACCCCTATATGAGCGAGGGGAAAAAGACGGCGGCCTACGAGATCGTGGAGCAGTTGGAGTGGGAGGTGCCCGACCGGGTCTTCGTCGGCGTCGGCGACGGGTGCATCATCGGCGGGCTCTACAAGGGCTTCTCCGACCTGCTGGCCCTGGGATGGATTGACCGAATGCCCCGGCTGATGGGAGTGCAGGCGGCCGGCTCGGCGGCGATGGTTCATGCGTGGCGGGCGGGGATGGATCCAATGGCGATGGAGCCCATCGAGGCCCACACCATTGCTGATAGCATCAGCGCCGGGCTCCCTCGGGATCGGATCAAGGCGATGCGGGCCGTTGTGGAGAGCGATGGGGCCTACATCGCTGTGACCGACGAGGAGATCCTGGCCGCGATGCCGGTTCTGGCCCGCAAGGCGGGCGTCTTCGCGGAGCCGGCTGGTGCTGCCCCCTACGCCGGGCTGGTCAAGGCGGTGCACGAGGGTCTGGTAGGCCCTCAGGAACGGGTCGTGGTGCTGGCCACGGGGAACGGGCTGAAGGATGTGTCCAGTGCGATGAAAGCTGCCGGCACCCCTCACATCATCGAGCCCTCTCTGGAAGCGGTGCGGCGTGTGATTCCCTCGTGATCTCCTGCAGGTTGGCAATCGAACGTCTCAGGAAGCAGGTTTGAGAGGCTAAGGAGGAGTTGCCCCGGTGTTGAAGGTGACCTTTCTGGGTTCTGGTGCTGCCGTCCCTGCTGCTGGTCGGACCAACATCGCCCTGGTGGTTGAGAGCGACAAACACGCCCCTCTGCTGATCGAGTGTGGCCCGACGATTCTGCTTCAGTTGACCAAAGTGGGTATCCCCCCCGACCGCATCCGCTATCTCTTCCTCTCCCATCGCCACGGCGACCACACGCTGGGGGTGCCGATGTTCCTGCTTTACCGCAAGTTGTACAACCGGGGGTCTCCCCTGACCATCTTGGCCGGTCGAGATACACTCCAGACAGCCCGGACGCTGACAGACCTGGTCTACCCAGGCATCCTGACCCTGCCTGATCACGTAGAGTGGCATCCCCTGCCCGAAGGAGAGGCCGGTCACGAGGAACTGGCTTCGGGCCTGCTTCTCACCACCATTCCGGCTCCCCACGTCCCTGGCATCCCCTCACTGGCTCTGCGGCTGGACTTCCTGGATGAGGGCCGTTCCCTCGTCTACTCGGCTGATACCGGCCCCAGTTCCGATCTGGTCAGCCTGGCCGCCGGATGTGATCTGCTGATTCATGAAGCTAACTTCTGCGAAGCGCTCATGCCGGAGGTCAATCCTGCCTCCTATGGTCACTCTACCGCCCGCATCGCGGGGCGGGCCGCTGCTCAGGCGGGTTGTCGTCTCCTGGCCCTCGTCCACATCCACGATGCCTATGGCGGACGGGAGGAGGTCCTGGCCAAGGAGGCGGCGACGGAGTTCTCCGGTCAGGTGCTTGTGCCCCAGGATGGCACGGTGCTCTACCTCTAGTTGACGATTGTGGTATAATGAGGCCAGGCTCCCGAACTCTTATCCAGCCTGAACTGCGATGGGCCACAGACCCCGGATCGTCGAACTGACCATCCCCAGCGAGTACGGCTACGAGAAGCTGGCTATGAGGTTGGCTGGCAGCGTAGCCGAGGAGATGGGGTTCACCCCCGACCGGGTGCAGGACCTCCAGACGGCGGTGGCTGAAGCCTGTCTGAACGCCATCGAACATGGCAACCGTCTGGAGGCCGATACTCAAGTGCTGATCTTGCTCAGTATCGAGCCTGACCGGCTGGCCATAGATGTCCGGGATGAGGGCCGGGGCGGTCCTCCTCCCTCGGAAGTCCCCGAACCTGACATCGAGCAGCAGGTCGCCGGGCTGATGCCCACCCGTCGCCTGGGGATGTACCTGATCAAGCATCTGGTTGACGAAGCCGGGTTCGTCGAACCGGAAATGGGCGGTGGAAATCTTTTCCGCATGGTTATCCACCTGCAGCGGAATCGGGAGAGTTGACATGCTGAACAGACCCCTCAAAGTCCATCTAAGGCGCGTCGGCGATGCCGTTATCATTGACCTGGTAGGCGATCTCAATCACCAGGGAGAGACTACCCTCAAGGAAGCCTATCAGCAAGCCACGGTGGACAATACCCGTCGGATCTTCTTCAACTTCGAGCGAACGGATTACATCAACACCTCGGGCATCGCCATCCTCATCTCCATTGTGATGGAAGCCCAGAAGGCTGGCCAGCAAGTCGGACTCTTCGGAGTCAGCCCTCATTACCAGAAGATCTTTCAGCTCGTGCGCCTCCCTCTCTACGCCAATATCTACACCACCGAGCAAGAAGCGCTCGCCAGCGTCGTCCAGAGTCAATGAGGCCCTCTCTTCCTCTCGACCGGGAAGCCCTTCGATGGCGGCTGGAGCGATGGCACTCCCCCCTCTGGTGGCAAATGCCACTCATCGGCTTCGCCATCGGTGCCCCCATCAGCATCAGCTCCGCCCTCTATTTGGCCGCCTATGGCAGCGCCGCAGGACCCTACGGAAGCTTCTGGTTCCTGACGGGGCTGGGGGTGGCTGTCTCCGCGCCGGTCTTCGTTGTGGGTGGCTTTTTCGTCGCTGCTCCGCTGGAGATCTGGCTCACCCATCGTCCTCACCGCCCCCCTGTTCTCAAAGCGGGTCTGTTGCGAAGTGCTCTCTACGCCGCCTACGCGCTGGTGGGGGCCTTCATCGCCCACGTCGTTGTCAAGCACTTCCTGCCCGTTGCCCCCCCTCCAACGTTGCTGCCGGTGCTCCTGGTCACCTATACGGGCAGCGGCATCGTCATCGGCATTGGGTACACCTTCTACGACGAGTACACCCACCAGCTTCAGCGCTCGACCCGGATGAGCGAGGAACTCCAGGTCGCCCGCGCCATCCAGCAAGGACTCTTTCCCAAGACCATTCCCGAGGTCGCGGGCTTCGAACTGGACGCTCGCTCGCTCCCGGCTCAGGAGACAGGGGGCGATTTCTACGACTTCGCCCAGTTGCAGGGGGGACAGTTGGGGATTGTGATCGGGGATGTGTCGGGGAAAGGGGTACCGGCAGCCCTGCTAATGGCCGATGTGCGGGGAATCTGGCGGGCCGAGGCTTGGACGAACCCGGATCCGGCGGAGGTGCTGGCCCACGTCAACTACTGGCTCTGTCGGGACATCCGCTCCCACGACTTCGTCACAATGGTCTATGCCGTCTTGGATCCTGCCCGGAAGACGCTGCGGATTGCCGGGGCTGGACATCCTCCTCCCTTGTTGCGCAGGGCCGGGGGCACGCTCCAGGAGGTCGAAGCTTACGGTCTCCCGCTGGGGATTCGTCCAGACGTCACCTACGAGCAGGTTCAGGTCTCCCTTGCGCCCGGGGATACGTTGATCCTCTACACCGATGGAATTGTCGAGGCGCTGAAGCCGGGCACTCGCCAGTTTTTCGGCTTTCACCGCTTGGAGCAGTTGATCGTCCGGCAGGATCCACCGTCCCCTCAACAGCTCATCGAGGAGATCATCCAAGCCATCCATCACTTTAGTGGAGATCGGGCCTGGAACGATGATGTGACCATCGTGGTGCTGCGACGGAAGCCGTAGGTGGTCGGGGGGGCGCTTGGTTACTTGGTCCTCAGTCCACGGTCCACAGTCCTCAGTCCTTGGTCGGCGGTCGTATCCGATCCTCGGTCCGCTGCTAGGCCGCTAGGCCGCTAGGTCGCCAGGCCGCTAGGCCACTTGATCGGCAGTCGGCGGTCGGATGCAGTCCTCAGTCCTTGGCCCTTGCCCCCTGCCCCTGCCCCTTGCCCCTCAGCCCTCAGTCCTCAGGGCCTTGGCTATTGGCCCGGGCCAGCCAGCGGGCCGCCGCGCCGGGCAGGCTGGCCAGCGGCCCCCGCCGGATGGTTGGCTCTGGCAGGGAGTCGAGGAAAGCTTGACCGTAGGATTTGGTCAGCAGCCGTCGGTCGAAGATGGCTACCACCCCTCGGTCCGTCCGGGTGCGGATGAGCCGACCGAAACCCTGCAGGAAGCGCAGGATCGTCTCCGGGACCGCGTACTCGAAGAAGGGCTGTTCAAAGGTCTCACTCCGGGCTGCGAAGATGGGATCGTCGGGCACCGAGAAGGGCAGTCGAATGATGGCCAGGCAACTGAGCGCCTCGCCAGGGATGTCTACCCCCTCCCAGAAGCTGCGGGTGCCCAGGAGGACGGCCCGTTCGGCGCCCTTGAACTGCTCCAGCAATTGGCGTCGAGAGGCTCCCCCACCCTGCTCGTAGACAACGATGTCGGCTTCCGCCAGCGGCTCTGCGATGGCTCGGGCTGTGGCCCGGAGTTGGTTGTATGACGTGAACAGGGCCAGTCCTCGCCCCTCCGTCGCCTTGAAGAGTTCGACCAGCCCCCGCTCCACCGCTGTCTGATACCCCGACTGGTTGGGTTCCGGGATGTCGTCCACCAGGTAGACCAGCGTCGAGCGGGCGTAGTCGAAGGGGGAACCTACTGCCAGCTCCTCCGCCTCCCAAGCGTGCAGGCGGTCTCGGATGAAGTCGAAGCTCCCTGCCACCCGCAGCGTGGCCGAGGTCATCACCACCGCTTCCTTTTCCTCCAGTAGATGCTGACGCACCAGTGGTCCGACGTGCAGAGGTGCCGCGTGGGCGGAGAGAGGCTGGTTGCCCGGCCCCGCCGACAGCCAGTAGATGGCGTTCTCCGAGGGTTCACTGACCAGCGCTCGAAGTTGGGCCTCGATGGTCGTCAGCCGTCCACGCATCCCCGCCAGCCGGACCATCAGGTCCTCTCGGTCGGGGACGTTGTATCCCTCCAAGTTGTCCAAGCCCCTCACCAGCCGTTCAAGCCCCTCCGCCAACGCTCGCAGTTGGATCGCTGCGTTCTCCCAGGCGATCTCCACGCGGCTCCAGGAGGGTTGCCGACGCATCCCCGGCGTCAGCCGTAGTCGGCGGGCGTAGTTGCTGCGGTGGCGGTTGGGCCCGTGCTCTGCTAGAAAAGCCTCCAGTGAGTCGAAAAAGCTCTCCGTCCGCCCCAGCAGGTCGGCGACCATCTCCCCTAGCTCCTGCACCAGGGCCTCCACCTGGGCTCGGAGGGCCGAGGGGAGGCCGGCCCGGCAGCGGACCACCACATCTCCCAGCAATCCTGTTGTCCGGCGATCGGATCGGCTCCCCCCCAGCTCCCGCAGCAGGCGGGTGACCGCCAGACGATCTACTTGGAAGCTGAGTTGATCGGTGGTCGCCCGCTCCAGGTGGTGGGCCTCGTCCACGATCAGGTAACGGTAGCGGGGCAGCGCCCGGTTCTCTACGGCGACATCGGCCAGGAGAAGGGCGTGGTTGACGATGATCAGGTGGGCAGCCTCTGCCTCCCATCGAGCCCGGTAGAAGAAGCAGGTGCCTTCTGCGTAGGCCTGGCACTGTTCGGGAACGCAGGCTTCGTTGTCCGCCGAGAGTCGTCGCCAGACTGCCCGTTCCGCCTGGTTGGGCAGGAAGAGTTCGTCGCCGTCGCCCGTGAGGGTGTGGGGCAGCCAGAGGAGCACCTTGGCCAGAACGCGAGCTTCCACCGGGTCCTTGGGGCCGACCTTGCGCAGCGCCTGGAGCTGCGCCGGGCAGAGGTAGTGGCTTCGTCCCTTCAGAACGGTGGCCCGGAACTTGAAAGGAAGGAGCTTCTGGAGGGTTGGCAGGTCTTTGTCGTAGAGCTGCTCTTGGAGGTTGATGGTGTTGGTGGAGATGACCACCCGCTCGCCGTTTTGCACGGCCCAGTGGATGGCCGGGAGGAGGTAGGCGACCGATTTGCCGGTGCCTGTGCCTGCTTCCACCAGGAGGTGTTCCCCTTCGTTGAGGGCGTGGGCTACGGCCCGGAGCATGGCCACCTGCTGCGGACGGTACTCGTAGCCGGGGAAGGCACGAGCGAAGGGACCGTCTCGCTCTAGGAAGGCGGCCAGTTGGTCTACGTCCAGGTGGGTGCGCTCAGAGGCCGGTTCCAGCGGGCGGGGGGGACGAGATCTCGGGGTCAGGAGCGGCAAACCGGCCTCTGCCCCTCGGCGGGCAGCCAATTGGGCTCCGATGGTCCCGCTGAAGGCTTGGCGGGCAGCAGCCCGGACGGCATCCTGGAAGAAGCGGCGGGCCGACCATCCGGCCATCGCAGCGGCTTCGACGATCTCCTCAAGGATCCGCACCGGCAGGCGGGAGGCTCGCTGGAAGAGGGCGATGAAGAGAGCGTGGGTGGCCCGGGCGTCGTCCAGAGCCCGGTGGGTGGCCGGCAGACTGACACCCAGCTCTCGGGCCAGGGCCCCCAGGCTGTAGCGGCCGGCGTGAGGGACCAGCACACCGGCCAGCTCGAAGGTGTCCAGGGCCTCCTGGTCCTCGAACAGCCCGTGGCGGCGCAGGAAGGCCAGGTCGAAGGCGATGTTGTGTCCCACCACGGGGAGGCGTCCCACGAAGCGCTGGAGGCGGGGCAGGACGGTCCAGAGGGAGGGGGCCTGTTCTGCCTCCTCTTGGGTGATCCCCGTGAGGTCCACCACTTTGCGTGGGATGTGCCGGCCTGGGTTGACCAGGCTGGTGAAGACCTCTAGGACTTTCTCCCCCTGGAATTTGACCGCCCCGACCTCTAGGATGGCATCCCGCTCAGGGTCCAGGCCCGTCGTCTCCAGGTCGAGGGCTACATACGTGCGTGGCATCGAAAAAATCCTTACGCAGTGATCGGGTCAAGGAGAGCGTTCCAAAAGCGGTTAGCGACATTGTACTCCATATCGCCGGAACAGGCAATCCCTCGCAATCCCTCCGTTGTCGGGAGTTCCCGTATGGGGTACAATTCTGGGGGACTGCTGTGGGCCGTATCCGTATTCTCTCGGCGATCTTTCAACGCGCACGCTGGAAGTACCGGGAGCGCACCTACCGTTATGTGCTGCTAGAGGCCGGCCACATCGGACAGAATTTCTACCTGGCGGCCACCTCGATGGGACTGGGGGCTTGTGCTGTGGGGGCCTTCTTGGACGACGAACTCAATCACCTGTTGGGGTTGGATGGTTGGGAAGAGGCCGTCCTCTACCTTTTCGCGGTGGGCAGGATCGAAAGATAGCTGGTGTCTTCCCTCGCCACGTCCCCTGGGGAGGGGACATCGGAGGGAGGGCCGGGGGGATGATTGAAAAAAGTGTGGGAGCAACTCCTTGACAAAGGAAGTCTGACCCGATATAATACGTCAGCTATTTGTCCAGGCTGGTGACCATTCACCATAGCGATTTGCACAATCCCGATGGCAGCTATGAGACCAGCCGGAAAGTCATTCCTCCTCTCCACTGCTGACGCCACCCCTTCCTTCTGCCCTTCCTCTGGAGGGCAGGTTACTATCGTCCCCCAACCGATTTGACCGTTGAAAGGAGGTGATAGGCTCTAGATAGGATCACCCTCTTGCCGTGAGCGCCTGTCCGAAAGATGGGCGGACCGACCGGTCTCTCTCCAGCTAGTTGGCCGCCTGAAGATCCGATGAGGTGATCTTCGATCTTTCGGATGGCCCTTGCAGATCACTTCCGTTGGACCACAAAGGAGGAGATGGAGATGAGAAAGTTCACGTTTGGCCTGCTGACCTTGCTGACGGTCTTCTCATTGGTCCTGACGGCCTGTGGTGGTGGAGCCCAGCCCACGGCCACCAAGGCTCCCGAGGCCACCAAGGCACCTGAGCCGACCAAGGCACCCGAACCGACCAAGCCCCCTGTGGCGGAGTTCGAGTGCACGGATCCCTTAGGCTGTGTGGACATCGCGCCTGGGGATCCGATCCGGATCGCCTACATGCTGGTGGTTTCCGGTCCTAACGCCTCGCTGGGTGAGGACTCCCGGAACGGCATCGAGATCGCCATAGACGATGTGGGTGGTGAGTTGCTGGGGCATCCCATCGAGCTGGTAGGCGAGGACTCGCTGTGCAGTCCGGAGGGTGGTCAGGCGGCGGCTCAGAAGATCGCGGCGGACGAGAGCATCATCGGGGTGATCGGCACCAACTGCTCCAGCGCGGCGAAGGTGGCGGCTCCCGTCATCAGCGACGCTGGGATGGTGATGATCTCGCCCTCCAACACGGCCCCCTACCTGACCGATCCGGAGACCCACTCGCCGGGCTATCTGCGCACGGCCCACAACGATCTCTTCCAGGGGGCTCTGGCGGCTGAGTTCGCCTACAACGAGTTGGGGGTGCGCAAGGCGGCGACCATCCACGACGGGAGTGTCTACGCCGAGCAGTTGGCGAACGTCTTCGCCAAGCGCTTCCAGGAGTTGGGTGGGGAGATCACCGCCCAGGAAGCGGTGAACGTGGGTGACACCGATATGCGCCCTGTGCTGACGCGGATTGCGGCTACCGGGCCGGAGTTGATCTACTATCCCATCTTCGTGGCCGAGGGTGGGTTCATCACCCGGCAGGCCAAGGAGGTGAGCGGCCTGGAGGACGTGATCCTGATGGGTGCGGACGGGATGTTCACGCCCGACTTTGTGGAGGCGGCTGGCGACGCGGCGGTGGGGATGTACTTGAGTGGACCCTACGTTGCTGGCGCGGCCTACGACGAGTTCCTGAAGAAGCACGAGGCCAAGTACGGTGGTCCTCCGCCCAGCGCCTTCCACGCCCACGCCTACGATGCGACGATGATGCTCTTTGAGGCGATCAAGAAGGTGGCGGTGCAGGAGGCGGATGGGACGCTGCACATTCCGCGCCAGGCGCTGCGGGATGCCCTCTACGCCACCAAGGACTACAAGGGGCTGACGGGGACGCTCTCCTGCACGGAGACGGGCGACTGCGCCACCGGCGAGGCGCTGGGTGTCTTCCAGATCACGGAGGAGGTCGTGGCTGGTGGTTGGCCGCCCCCCGTCGTCTACACCAAGGGCAAGCGCGTGGCGGCCCCGGTGACCGGTCCCTTCGAGTGCACCGATGCTATCGGCTGTGTGGACATCGCGCCTGGGGATCCGATCCGGATCGCCTACATGCTGGTGGTTTCCGGTCCTAACGCCTCGCTGGGTGAGGACTCCCGGAACGGCATCGAGATCGCCATAGACGATGTGGGCGGTGAGTTGCTGGGGCATCCCATCGAGCTGGTAGGCGAGGACTCGCTGTGCAGTCCGGAGGGTGGTCAGGCGGCGGCTCAGAAGATCGCGGCGGACGAGAGCATCATCGGGGTGATCGGCACCAACTGCTCCAGCGCGGCGAAGGTGGCGGCTCCCGTCATCAGCGACGCTGGGATGGTGATGATCTCGCCCTCCAACACGGCCCCCTACCTGACCGATCCGGAGACCCACTCGCCGGGCTATCTGCGCACGGCCCACAACGATCTCTTCCAGGGGGCTCTGGCGGCTGAGTTCGCCTACAACGAGTTGGGGGTGCGCAAGGCGGCGACCATCCACGACGGGAGTGTCTACGCCGAGCAGTTGGCGAACGTCTTCGCCAAGCGCTTCCAGGAGTTGGGTGGGGAGATCACCGCCCAGGAAGCGGTGAACGTGGGTGACACCGATATGCGCCCTGTGCTGACGCGGATTGCGGCTACCGGGCCGGAGTTGATCTACTATCCCATCTTCGTGGCCGAGGGTGGGTTCATCACCCGGCAGGCCAAGGAGGTGAGCGGCCTGGAGGACGTGATCCTGATGGGTGCGGACGGGATGTTCACGCCCGACTTTGTGGAGGCGGCTGGCGACGCGGCGGTGGGGATGTACTTGAGTGGACCCTACGTTGCTGGCGCGGCCTACGACGAGTTCCTGAAGAAGCACGAGGCCAAGTACGGTGGTCCTCCGCCCAGCGCCTTCCACGCCCACGCCTACGATGCGACGATGATGCTCTTTGAGGCGATCAAGAAGGTGGCGGTGCAGGAGGCGGATGGGACGCTGCACATTCCGCGCCAGGCGCTGCGGGATGCCCTCTACGCCACCAAGGACTACAAGGGGCTGACGGGGACGCTCTCCTGCACGGAGACGGGCGACTGCGCCACCGGCGAGGCGCTGGGTGTCTTCCAGATCACGGAGGAGGTCGTGGCTGGTGGTTGGCCGCCCCCCGTCGTCTACACCAAGGGCGGGAAGTAGCCTCCCGGCAGTGCGCGGCCTTGGTCTGCTGACTTCAACCTTCCCGGGGGCTTCCAAGCCCCCGGGAAGGTTCACCTGTCCTGTGACGTGACCACCTCCTCGAACAGGGTAGGAGACTACTATGCAGCAACGCCTGAGAATGGAATTAACGGGTACTCAGATTGCCCTCTGGCTTATTGGCGGAGGGCTCCTCGCTATGGTGCTCATCGGCTCTGTCCGCACCCTCGCGGTGGGGAAGTATACCAGCAAACAGTGGTTGGACTTCATCGTCTTCGGGTTGGCCCAAGGGGGGATCTACGCCCTCATCGCTCTGGGGTACACGATGGTCTACGGTATCCTAGGGATGATCAACTTCGCCCACGGCGAGATCTTTATGAGCGGGCCGATGATCGGGTATTTCTTCGCCATCCGCATGGCACGTAGCGGGTTCGTAGACCGCCAGCCGATCCTCAGTCTGCTCATCGTTCTAGCAGTGGCTATGATCACCTCCACGACAATAGCCGTTCTGCTGGAACGGGTGGCCTATCGTCCCTTGCGGGGCGCGCCTCGCCTGGTCCCCCTCATCACTGCCATCGGGGCTTCCTTCTTCCTCCAATACCTCTTTCGCGGGCTCTTTGGCGCCGACGTCAAGGTCTATCCCGACTGGGATATTCTGAGCGGCAAGGTGCCCATCCTGGGGGTCCAGATCTTGAAGACCCAGTTGGTGGTGATCATCGCGGCGGTGCTGCTGATGGCCGGGCTCTACACCTTCATCCAGCGCACGAAAATGGGAAAGGCGGTCCGGGCTGTAGCTGAAGACAGGGCGGCTGCCGCGCTGATGGGGATTGACGTGGATCGGACGATCGCAGTCTCCTTCGCCCTGGGCGGCCTGATGGCTGGTGCCGGAGGACTTCTCTACGCCCTGCTCTTCAAACAGGTCTTTTTCCTGATGGGGTTCGTGCCCGGCATCAAAGCCTTCACTGCCGCTGTATTGGGTGGGATCGGCAACGTGCCCGGCGCGATGCTGGGCGGGATGTTCCTGGGCATCTTCGAGTCCATTGGTCCCAACCTCTTCCTTGACGGTCTGGGCATCCCCGCCCCCTACCAGCTGAAGGATGTGATCGCCTTCACGATGCTGGTGATGGTGCTTATCTTCCGACCGACGGGGATCCTGGGTGAGCGGCTGGCCACCAAGCGAGCCTGAAACGGAGCGATGCGATGCGCGATCTTCAGCCCTCTCAACTCTTTCGCACAGCCCTGATCAGCAGCACGGTTCCCTTGCTTTTGGCCCTGACAGGGATGGTAGAGGCGTTCAGCAAACGGGGGCTCATCGGCGAGGCCGTCTCCGTGGGGCATGTGTTGCTCTTCCTCTCCATCCTGATCGCAGCTTACCTCTTTGAGCGCCGTCAGAAGTCCCCCTCTCCCCTGAATGCGACGATCAGCGGCATCGTCATCGGAGGGGTCAGCGGCATTGTCCTGGTGGTGCTCGTTTTTCTGACCAAGGCGTTGATCCCCAAGCCCTGGGACTTGCGGAGCATCTTCCCCAACGCCTCCCCCGCGCTGATCGAGGTCCTGACCTTTAGCCGGGGGGAGCGCACGGGGGCTCTGCTGCTTTTCCTCTTCAGTGTCGTCAGCGGGCTGATCGGCACCCTTTTCCCCTTGATCCCCTTGCTGATCCGAGGTCCTCTAACGACCGGCTTCCTGGTCACCCTCATCATTGGGCTGCTCCAGGACATTATCTCCACCCTGCCCATCTTCCGAGGGAAGATCATCAAGTTCTTCTTCGCCCGCTCGGGATTCAAGCCGGTCGGTGCTCTGCTCATCTTCGTCGTCACGATTGTCCTGGCGGCCCTCTGGCATCAGTATGGCCGGAGGTTGCGGGAGGAGCACCGACAGCTCCAACAGCGCCGGCCGATGACGGTCCAGATCGCGGTCTGGACCTTTGTGCTCCTCTTCTTGCTCGTGCTGCCTCGGATCGTGGGCTCCTATATGAGCGAGGTGCTGGACACGGTGGGCCTCTACATTCTGATGGGGCTGGGGCTGAACATCGTGGTGGGGTTCGCCGGGATGCTGGACCTGGGGTACGTGGCTTTCTTCGCCATCGGTGCCTATACCATGGCCGTGTTGACTTCGACGGAGCTGGGCTTCTTCAACTTGACCTTCTGGGAAGCCCTACCCCTATCCATCCTGGCTTCTATCGCTGCTGGCGTTATCTTGGGTGTGCCGGTGCTGAAGATGCGGGGGGACTACCTGGCTATCGTCACAATGGGGTTCGGCGAGATCATCCGAATTCTGGTCCTCTCCGACTTCCTCAAGCCGATCCTGGGGGGGGCCCAGGGGCTAACCCGCATTGCCCGGCCCGTCATTGAGGGCCCCATCATCGGGAGGATCGTGATCAAAGACCCACCCCACTTCTACTACCTGATCCTGATCGGCTGTTTGATTGCTCTCTTCATCTCTATCCGCCTGAAGGCATCCCGCCTAGGGCGGGCCTGGATGGCCATCCGTGAGGATGAGGATGTTGCCGAGGCGATGGGGATCAACCTGGTCACCACGAAGCTGCTGGCCTTCGCCACTGGCGCTGCCCTCTCCGGCCTGAGTGGGGCGATCTTCGCCTCCAAGATCAACTCGATGGCCCCCCATAGCTTCAACCTACTCATCTCCATCTACGTCCTCAGTCTCATCATCGTCGGCGGCATGGGAAGCCTGCCCGGCGTGGTCGTCGGGGCCTTCGCCCTGATGGGGCTGCCGGAACTGCTGCGGGAGTTCGCCGAGTACCGGATGCTGGTCTACGGGGCTGCGATGGTAGTGATGATGCTCTACAAGCCGGAAGGGCTGTGGCCGGAGGCCACCCACGTGCGGGCCCTCAGGCAAGAGGAATCCCGGGAACCTGTGCCGGAACCTTCCCCCAAAAAAGCGCCCGCCGCCACGGTAGCCAGCGAATAGGAGGCGAGGAATGGGAATTCTGGAAGCCCACAATGCCACCAAGCGCTTCGGCGGGCTGGTCGCTGTGGACAGCCTGGACCTGGATGTGCAGGAGCGCTCCATCCACAGCATTATCGGCCCCAACGGAGCCGGCAAGACCACTTTCTTCAACTGTGTGACGGGGTTTTACCGTCTCGATGAGGGAGAGATCCTCTTCGAAGGTCGTCCTATTCACTTCCTCTCTCCAGACCACGTGACGAGGCTGGGGATCGCCCGGACCTACCAGAACATCCGGCTCTTTGCCAATATGACGGTTCTGGAGAACGTCCTGGTCGGGATGCACCTGCACCTGCGTTCGACCATCTTCGACGCTATCTTCAAGACGCCCCGGATGCGCGACGAGGAGGAACAGGCTCTGGAGGAGGCCCGCCAGTTGCTCCGCTTCGTGGGCCTTTTGGGACGGGAGGGGTTCCTGGCCAAGAACCTGCCCTACGGTGAGCAGCGTCGCCTGGAGATCGCCCGGGCTCTGGCGACCAAGCCGAAGCTCTTGCTTCTAGATGAGCCTACGGCGGGGATGAACATCGCCGAGACCCAGGAGACGATGCAGTTCATCCGGCGTCTGCGCGATGAGCTGGGACTGACCATCGTGCTCATCGAGCACGATATGCGTGTGGTGATGGGCATCTCCGATGTGGTGACGGTGCTGGACTACGGTCGGAAGATCTCAGAAGGGACGCCGGCCGAGGTGCAGCGTGATCCTCGGGTGATCGAGGCTTATCTGGGGACAGGGGCAGCCACAGCCCTCCAGGCCGTCTGACCGCTTTTTTGGGGGGAGCCTCCTGTGCTCCGGCGCTTTCTCTGACGTCTGTCCATCCGACCGAAGGTCTGGGGAGTCACGGTATCGCGGGCCTGCCTGCGATCTGGCGTTCCCCCTGATACCTCCTGCGAGAAGAAGACGATGCTGGAAGTACAAAACCTGCACACCTATTATGGTAACATCCATGCCCTGCGAGGGATCTCCCTCACCGTGGACGAAGGGGAGATCGTCACGTTGATCGGAGCCAATGGGGCTGGCAAGACGACCACGTTGAACACCATCTCCGGGCTGCTCAAGCCCCGGGAGGGGCGGGTTTTGCTGGAGGGGGAGGAGATCACCGACCTCCCTCCCCACGAGATCGTCAAGCGGGGAGTCGTCCAGGCCCCCGAAGGTCGCCGCATCTTTGCCCGGATGACGGTGATGGAGAACCTGGAGATCGCGGCCTACACCCGCACCGACAAAGAGGGCATCCGTCTGGATATGGAACGGGTCTTCGACCTCTTCCCCCGGCTGGCCGAGCGACGCAATCAGTTGGGCGGCACCCTCTCGGGAGGCGAGCAGCAGATGCTGGCCATTGGAAGGGCCCTGATGGGCAAGCCCCGGGTCCTGTTGCTGGATGAGCCCAGCATGGGGCTGGCCCCTCTCCTGGTGGAGGAGATCTTCGAGACCATTCAGCAGTTGAACAGCGAGGAGGGGGTGACCATCCTGCTGGTGGAGCAGAACGCTTTGATGGCCCTGAGCGTGGCCCATCGGGGTTACGTGCTGGAGACGGGAGAGGTGGTGCTGGAGGGTAGCGCCAAGGAACTGCGGGAGAATCCCGACGTGCGCAGGGCCTACTTGGGCGGGATCTGAGGAAAACGGGAGGAAGCCCTAGCCAACTCAGCTTCCGAGGCCCAGCGAGGGGCCTCGGAGCCTTATTACCCCAGATCGGCCGCCAGGTCGGTTAAGTCCCGCTCCCGCAGCATCCGGTACTTCCACTTCTGAATCAGGGGGACGATGTAAGGGAGCAGGCGGAGGCTGTAGTAGGGGGGGAGAATGGGCACGCCCAGCAGATCGCCGAAGCTGATGAGGACGAAGAGGTGCTCCAGGTCCGCCCGCTGACGGCGGAAGTGGCGGACGATTTCGAACACCGTCATCCCATAGATGAAGCCGGCCACCCACTCCCCAACGGCTCTGGCCCGCTCTCGCCAGCGGTTGATGCGGCCTGCCGGAGTTGTGGTCATCGCGAACTCCTTTCCGCCCTAGTGGACCCGGTGCACAGTAGATCGTGAGTGTGACGAATTGGTGGGTATGAGGTAGAAGATGTCCCTCGCTGCTCAGCGCGTCATCTGGGCCATCGCCATCCTGATGGCCCTCTGGTACGTTGGGGGGACCTGGTATAACCGCCGTCGTGGCATCCGCACGCTGACCTGGCTGCGCGAGGGCCTCCAGCGGCTAGGGGGTCGGCTAGAGATGGTGTGGATCGGTTCCGCCGCTTCGGGAGCCAAGGCGATGGTCAGCAAGGCCAACCCGCCCTTCCGCCACCTAGAGGCTATCTTCCTGCTGGAGTCGCGGGAGATCCTTCCCCTCTGGGCGATCAACCGGCTGCGAGGCCGGCGGGATGAACTGATCATCAGGGCCCAGCTTCGCTCCTCTCGCCGAGGAGAGATCGAAGTGGTTCCGGCCGGCAGCCGGTTGGAGCGCTCGCTGCGGCGCGAAGAGCAGCCTCCCTGGGAGTGGGAGGAAGGCCCCCACGGGCTCCGCATTGCCCGCCGGGGCTCCCAGGGGAAAGCCCTCAGCCAGGCCGTCGGAGCCTTTCTCCAGGATTATGGCACCTCTCTCTACCGTCTCTCCTGGCGGCGTAGCAGGCCCCACCTCTTGCTCCACCTACGCCTGTCCGGGCTGACCGAGCGCCCGGCCAGCGATCTCTTCAGCGCCCTGCGCACAGCCCTCACCTATCCCCGTCAGGGTAGTTTGTAGTCCTCGGTCCCTCCCCAAAGCCAAAAGTGTAGGAGGCCCTTTCAGGGCCGCTCCCCAGGACTGGGCACAATCGGACTAGTGACAGCGCAGGTAGGGGATCGCCGCCAGCATCTCCTCGAACCCCTCCCGGGGGCATCGCCCGCTGAACTCCACCACCAGGTGTCGCTCGCTCACCGGACAGTCGAACTCCACCCGCAGGAAGGTGATGGTGTGGCGCCGGAAGAGCCCCCGTCGCCCCTCTCGCCAGCGCACCGTGGCTGGATGGCCATGGACGGTGACCTCGGTCACCTCCCCGACCGGAGCCCGGTTCCATCGCCGGGACAATGCCCCCACCTGCAGCATCAATTCCATCGCCCAGCGGCGCTCGGCATCGAAGACCACATACCAGGCCCGGCCTGAGGCGACCCACTTCTTGCCCCCTCGCTCATGGTTGGCGATGACCTCCGGCCGCCCTACTCCGGGGGCCAACTCCCAGCCCGGCGGTAAGCCGAGCGAGAGGAATAGGGAATCGCCCAGCAGCAGGTTGCTGGCTGCGATGTCGTGGCGCACCAGATCGGTCGGCTGCACATTGGTCTCCTTTGAACGGACGTTCCGATGAACTCTAAAAGGCGACCGCCGGGGAGCGTTATCCCCCGACGGCCACAGACCTCCCGCTACCACCCTGCCCCTCAGCAACGATCGGCTGTTTGATCCGACCCATTCAATCCGGTGGACGGCTTGGTTCGCTAGGCGAACATCCGCTCGGCGGTCTCAATGAGCATCGGCACCCCCTTCACCTCGGTGTCGAAGAGGGGGACGATGCTGCGAACCAGACCGTCGAACTCCTGCTCGATGACCTCCATGTACTCGTCTTGCATCGCCACTCGGTTCAGCACGAACTCCGCCGCATCGGTTCCGATCTTCTCCTTGTCAATGACCATGTTGACGACCACCCCACCCACAGGGATGCCGAAGTCGTGGAACCAGTTGATGAAGCGGCGGATGACGGCGATGGGCAGGGCCTCCGGCAGCGTGACGAAGAAGAAGGCCGTCAGTTCTGGGTCGGTCAGCAGTTCCTTGGCATGCTGCATGCGCTCTCGGAAGTTGAGGAGGTACTCCATCAGCGGGTCCTTCTCTTCTTTTTTCTTGCTGTAGGAGAGCATCTCCCGTAGGCTGCGGGCCTCCTCCCGGCTCTGCATCATCTTGTTGACCCAGAGGGAATAGACGGAGGACATCCCCAACAGACGACGGGCGTTGGCGGTAGGTGCGGTGTCGAAGACATAGACGTCATACTCGTCCTTGAACATGATGTCAATCATGTTCTCGAACATTGCCGATTCCTCGAAGGCCGGGTTCATTGTGGCCGACTCGATGAATTCGTCAGCCTTGGTGCGGATCTCGGCGAACTTGAGGAACCAGTCAATCTTCTCCCGGATCTCCTGTTTGGACTTCTCAATGGTCTCCCGGGTGTCAATTTCGTAAGCCCAGAGGTTGGGGACGCCTTCCACAGGTGTGGGGGCGCCAAAGACGTCTTGCTCCAGCATGCCGCTCAGGCTGTGGACCGGGTTGGTGGAGGCGAGGAGGGTGCGCCGGCCTCGGCGGGCGAAGCCAACGGCCGCTGCACCGGCCATCACCGTCTTGCCCACGCCCCCCTTGCCGCCGAAGAAGGTGTACTTCAACCGGGGATGTTCATCCAGGAATTGGGAGAGGGTCTTCTCGATGCGCATCGTTCACGCTCCGTTCCCAAACATGACCTCGGCCATCCGCTCGATCATCGGCAGGCCGGTCACATCCCGCTCGAACTCGGGGATGTAGGCCAGCACCTGATCCCCAAAGAGCCGCTTGATCTCGGCGAGGTACTTCTGTTGCATCTCGTACCGGTTGCGCAGGTAGGCCGGAATATTGGGCTGCTGCATCAGGGAGTCGGGTAGCACCCGGTTGACGATGTAGCCGCTGAGGGGCACCTGATACTTGGCGAAGAGCCCTGCGGCCTTTTGCGTATCTATCAAGATCATCTCCTCGGGCACCAGGACGAAGAAGAAAGCTGTCCGTTCCCGATCGGTCAAGATGCTGGAGGAGGTGTTGATGCGGTGCTTGATGTACTGGAGTTCTTTGAGGATCAGGTCCTCTTGGAGCTCCTTGTCCCGGGCGTAGCGGGCTGCCATCTCCTCGTATTCCCGCATCTCCTCACGCAAGGCTGTGATCTTGGTGATCCATTCGTCGTAGACACTGGCCATGCTCAGGTAGTAGAGGGCGTGGCCCAGCGGGACCAGGTCGTAGATGTAGTAGTCGTACTCGCCGGCCACCACGATGTCCACGACCTGATCGAAGATGGCGCTCTCCTCCATCGCGGGCTCTGCCGCCGCAGCCCGGATGTAGCTTTCGATCTCATCGGGAATCTCGTCCATCCCGTACATATCGCGGATCTTCTGGCGGATTTCCTCCTGGTACTCTCGGATCCGCTGGTCGGCATCAATCTCCTGAGCGAAGAGATTAGGGATGATTTCAACGGCCCCCTTGCCGTAGATGTCCCGCTCGAAGATGTCAGAGAGCGAAGCCTGGGGGTCCACGGAGAAGACCAGCACTTTATGGCCCTGTTGAGCCAGGTAGTAGGCCGTGGCGGCGGAGAAGGTCGTCTTGCCCAGCCCTCCCTTACCGCCAAACATAATGTAGCGTCGTTCAGGGTTTTCCTCGAAAATGCGCTTGAGCGACATTGCTTGCTCCTCGTTTGATGGCTTGTCTCAAGAATGGGGGTCCAGGCGGGACTAAGCCAGAGCGTCGGTCAAGTCTTTCTCGCGCAGCATGCGCCGTTTCCAGGTGGCGATCTGGGGCACCACGTAGGGGAGCAGACGCAGGGAGTAGTAGGGCGGCAGGATGGGCACACCTAGCAGGTCGCCCATCGTGATGAGGATGAAAAGATGTTCCATACTTCCCCGCGTCTTCAGGGCCTGGCGGGTCATCTCGTGTGCTGCCATGCCGTAGATGAGGTCTTGAACGGATCGTTTGGCCCGTTCCCAGAGGCTGAGCTTCTCTTCGGTCATACGGTCTCTTCCCTCCTTTTCACAGATCTGTTGCAGTATTCGGGAGAGGGGGAAACAGATCTTGAACGATCGGCGAACCGCTACCGGCAACGGACGTTGGTACCGTTGCCCTTCTGTCCAAGTCGTTACGCAGGATCCTTTGATCACCGAGGTGCCTTGCTGACCTTCCAGGGGCGGGGGGGCCGTGCAAAAAGCGGGGTTCGCCAACCCGCATTGAATTATACTCCAAGGTTATGGTTCGGTCAAACCTCTTCCTCGTCCACGTCCATCTCGATCATCTCGCCCGTGACGGTGAAGATCACCCGTTCACAGATGTTGGTCACCCGGTCGGCGGTGCGCTCCAGGTTGTGAGCCGCCCACAGGAGATAGTTGGCCTGTTCGATGGTGTGGGGGTCGGCCATGATGAAGGTCATCAGCTCCCGATAGACCTGGTTGTAGAGGGCATCCACCTCGTCATCCTCTTCGGGAATGGCCTGGGCCAACTCCACGTCCCGCCGGATAAACGCCTCCAACGCCCGGTGCAGCATATCCCGTGCCTTCTCCGCCATCCGGGGAATGTCAATGAGCGGCTTGATCAACGGCTCGTCCCCGATCATCAGGTTGATCTTGGCGATGCCCTTCGCGTAGTCGCCCATCCGTTCCAGTTCGGTGACGATCTCCAACACCGCCGCCAGAGTGCGCAGGTCGCTGGCCATCGGCTGTTGGGTGGCGATCAAGGTTAGCGCCTGGGCCTCCAGGGCGAAGCGCTTTTCATTAATTTGCCGATCGTTGGCGATGATCCGGCGCGAGGCCTCCATATCCCGCCGCTTGAGGCTGTCCACCGAGGCGGTCAGCGCCTCTTCGACCATGCTCCCTAGGACCAACACCTCTTCCTGCAACCGCTGTAGGTCCTGCTCGAAAGCTTTACGGATCATCCGTCCCCTCCTCTCCCACAGAACGCTCGAACTGGTCCAGATAGCTCAGGATGCGCCGGCGCAGACCATCCCGCACCTCTCGGAAGACGGCCAGCCGCTGGGCCTCGCTGCCCGTCGCCGCCGCCGGGTCCGGGAAGCCGATGTGCACCCGCCGGCCGCGCCCCAGCCAGACGGGGCAGTTCCGGTCGGCGTCGTCGCAGACGGTGATGACCAGGTCGAACTGGGCATCCCGGAACTCGTCCACCGACTTGGAGCGCTGGGTGCCGATCTCCACCCCCAGCTCGGCCATCGCCCGTATGGCCAGGGGGTGGACGTAGCCGGCCGGTTTCGTGCCTGCCGAGTGGGCCTCCCACCGGTCGCCTCGGAAGTGGTTGACCAGCCCCTCGGCCATCTGGCTCCGGGCCGAGTTGCCGGTGCAGAGGAAGAGCACACGCCCCTTGCGGCTCATCCGAACCTTCCCGTGATGTAGTCTTCGGTGCGCTTATCCTTGGGATTGGTGAAGATCTGGTCGGTCGGCCCGTACTCGACCAGGACGCCGGCCCGGTCCTCGCCCATCATCAGGAAGGCGGTGTAATCGGAGACCCGGGCGGCCTGCTGCATGTTGTGGGTCACGACGACGATGGTGTAGGTCTGGGCCAGCTCCCGCATCAGGTCCTCGATGCGCAGGGTGGCGATGGGGTCCAGGGCGGAGGCCGGCTCGTCCATCAGGAGGACCTCCGGCTCCACGGCCAGGGCCCGGGCGATGCAGAGCCGTTGTTGCTGACCGCCGGAGAGGGCGGTGCCCGGCTCGTGCAGCTTGTCCTTGACCTCGTCCCAGAGGGCCGCCTGGCGCAGGGAGCGTTCCACCCGCTCTTCCAGGTCGGGCACACGCCCCCAGTGGCCAAGCCGCAGCCCCGCCGCCACGTTGTCGAAGATGGACATCGTGGGGAAGGGGTTGGGGCGCTGAAAGACCATCCCCACCCGGCGTCGGACCTGCACCGGGTCCACCTCCGGGGCGTAGATGTCCTCCCCGTCCAGGAGCACCCGCCCGCGCATCCAGGCCCCCCGCACTTCCTCGTGCATCCGGTTCAGGCAGCGCAGGAGGGTGGACTTGCCCGACCCCGAGGGGCCGATGATGGCGGTGACCTTGTTGGGCACGATGGTGAGGGTGATGTCGCGGATGGCAGTGAACCCGCCGAACCCGGCGCTGAGGTTCTCGATGGACATTCCTCGCATCAGAAGCTCCCCTTGCGGTGGCGAGAAGGCAGCACTACGGTGAAGCGCACCCGGTTCGCGTCGAAGCGGGGCGGTGCGGACCCCAACGCCTCCATCTCCCGGCGGATGCGGATCAAGCCTCGGCCCACTTCCTCCATGTAGCCCCACTCCCGGAGCACCCGGGCGATGATCGGATTGCGGGGGTAGGAGGCCCCGCCCCGTTGGGTGATCTCCTCCAGCGTCAGGTCGGGCGGAAGCCCCCCTGGGTTGGTGACCTCCAGCCGGTCGGTGAAGATGCGCAACAGGATGCGCCCGGTGCTGCTGTAATCCCGATGAGCCACGGCGTTGGTCAACACCTCCCGGACGGCTCCCAGGGGATACTCCGGCAGGTCGCGTCGGCGGGCCGACGTATCCTCCTCGAAGAGGGCCGCGACGCGCATGTTGCGCCGCACGAAGGCCAGGGCCTGCTCGATGAGCCGGTCTGCCGTGCCCTCCAGGTCCGCCCGGTCTACGATGGGATCCGTTAACTCGGTGCCGTGGATCCGTACAGCGCCCAGCCCCCATTGGGGGCGCTCTCGCTGTGGGTCCAACCCGAACAGGATGAGGCCGGCCACGGTGGGGACCACGCGCCCGGCCTCCCGCCGGGCCAACCCCCAACTCACGGCCACGTCCGAAGGGCGCAGGCCGTTGATCTGAATCGCCCCCGGTGCACGCCGTTCGATGTATGCTTGGAGTCGGGCCAGGTTCAGGTCCTCCAGGCTGGATTCGGCCACCGGCGTGCGCTCGTACTCGGTGTAGCTGCTCTCCAGACTCAGGCGTCGGAGTTCATCGGGTCGGGCACGCCGGGTCGTGGCGCCGGCCCGCACGTAGCAGATGTCGTTGGCCGTGTAGGGCTTCTGGGTTCCCTCCGGCACGCGGATGAGGAGGAGCGTTTTTCCCTCGCCGGTGACGACCTCGGTCTGGGGTGTCAGGGCCGGCTTGATGCCGGTGCGGCAAAGGCCCATCACCCGGTCGGCGATCCGACGGGGGTCGTCCACGCCCACCGGGGTTCCATCGTCTGCCACACCGACGAGGATCACCCCGCCGCTGCCGTTGGCGAAGGCGACGATCTCCCGGGCGATGGCCGTCGTGAAGTCCTCTTTGAACTCGACCGTTGGCCCTTCGCCTTGGTCAATGAGGTGGCGGACCTCCGAGCTCTTCATCGGGCTCTCCCAAGGGGTTCTGGTGATGAAGGTGCTAACGCCGCCGACCGACGTAGCGGACCAGCAGGCTGGCGACGAGGACGAGGGCGGTCAGGACCAGCCCGATCCCCCAGGCTTTGGTGTGCCAGTCCTCGTAGGGCGAGATGGCGTAGGTGAAGAGGGTATGGGGGAGGGTGGCGATGGGCTGGGAGATGTCGGTGTTCCAGAAGGGGTTGCCGAAGGCGGTGAAGAGCAGCGGGGCCGTCTCACCGGCCACGCGGGCGATGGCCAGGACCACCCCGGTGAGCACCCCCCCGGCCGCCGTGGGCAGGACCACGCTCACCGTCGTCCGCCAGCGGGAGATCCCCAAGGCCAGGGCCCCCTCCCGCAGGTCTCGGGGGACCAGTTGCAGCACCTCCTCCGTCGTGCGGGTGATGGCCGGCAGCATCATCACCCCCAGGGCGAAGCCCCCCGAGAGGGCCGAGAAGTGGCCCTGACGGGCGACGATGAGACCGTAGGCGAAGATGCCCATCACGATGGACGGGACGCCGGCCAGCACGTCGGCCAGGTAGCGGACCAGGTCGCCGAAGCGGTTGTCGCCGAACTCGCTCAGGTAGATGCCGGCCCCCAACCCGATGGGCAGGGCGAAGAGGGTCGCCAGGCCGACGACGATGAAGGTGCCCACGATGGCGTTGGCGATGCCGCCCCCGGGCACCCCCACGGGCGTGGGCAGGCGCAGGAAGAAGTCGGCGTTGAGGGCGGCGAAGCCGTTGACCGCCACGTAGCCCAGCACGGCGACCAACGCCAGGACGGAGAGGGCCGTGCTGAGGGCAGCGACCCCGACCATCAGGTGGTTGACGAAGCGACGCCAGCGGTAGGACTTCCTCACAGCCGTCCTCCTCGTCGTCCGCCCTCCATCCGCCAGACCAGCAGCCGGGCCAGCCCGTTGAGGATCAGCGTGATGACGAAGAGGACCAGGCCCAGCTCGATGAGCACGGAGATGTAGAGGTCCGAGGTGGCCTCGGTGAACTCGTTGGCGATCTGGCTGGCGAGGGTGTAGGCGGGGTTGAAGAGGCAAGCGGAGACCTGGGGGCGGTTGCCGATCACCATCGTCACCGCCATCGTCTCCCCCACGGCCCGGCCCAGGGCCAGCATCAGGCCGCCGACGATGCCGGAGCGGGCGTAGGGGACGACGGCCCGCCAGATGGTCTCCCAGCGGGTCGCCCCCAGGGCTAGCATCGCCTCCCGCTGGTCGTTGGGCACGGCCCGGAGCACATCCCGGGCCACGGCGGTGGTGTAGGGGAGGATCATCACGGCCAGGATGAGGACGGCGGCCAACATCCCGAAGCCCAAGGGGGCACAGGAGAAGAGGGGAAGGCTCCCCAGCGCGTCGTGCAGCCCCCGCTCGACCGGATCGCGCAGGATGGGGACCAGGACGTAGATGCCCCACAAGCCGTAGACGACGCTGGGGATGGAGGCCAGCAGCTCGACTAGGAAGGAGAGGGGGGCGTCCAGCCAAGGTGGGGCCAGTTCGGTCAGGAAGATGGCAGAGAGGAGGCCAACGGGGCCGGCGATGGCTAGGGCCAAGAGGGAGGAGACCAACGTGCCGTAGATGGCGGGCAGCGCTCCGAAGGTCTCCGTGATGGGGTTCCAGTCCTGGGCCACCAGGAAACCCAGGCCGAAGCGGGAGAGCCCCGGCAGGGAGTCGCCGAGGAGCCGGTAGACCAGGAGGAGGACGATCAGCAGGACGGTGGCGGCCATCAGCCAGGCCCATCCCTGGAAGAGGGCATCCCCCAGATTACGGGGCCGACGGCGTTGTTGCCTTTGGAGCATTCGCTTCTCCTCAGAAGCTCACCAGATGGTCTCCAGTCCGGCCAGCCGGATCTTCCGATCCCGGCTGATGAGGGGCACGCCCAGGTGCAGGGCTGTGGCTGCGATGATCCGGTCGGGCATATCGGGAACCTGGTCTCTAGGGACATAAGCCACCGCTGTGGCGACTGCGGCGGTCAAGTCGGCGATCGTCAAGCCGGTGTTTCCCCGTTGAAGTGCTGTGTCGAACAGGTCCTTCAAAGTCGCCGGGATCCGCCCCTTCTCTTGAAGGTATAGGATCTCAACAAGGCAGATGGTAGGGACATAGATGATGCCTTCTCCCCGGTCACAGGCGTCGAAGGCGAGACCGGCTGCCGGGCCCAGACGCGGATCATCCGTCAGGTACCAGATCAGGGCGTGGGTGTCCGTCACCATATCGGACATCAGATGTCCTCCCGTGGGAAGTTCTGCCACATCTCACGGCGGATTTCGGCAATGTCCTCCTCTGTGATCTCCAAGCCGCGCCACAGACCCCGCAGGGACTTACGAGGGGGCGGTTGGACGACGACCAGTGCCCGCTCGATCTCCGGTGCCAGCCGTTCGATCAGACGGACCTGGTCCCGGGCGGGGAGTTGCCGGGCCAGCGTCAGCACCTCCTCCAACGTGACCACCTTCTCCTTCATAAGCGACCTCCTCGCTAAACCCTACTCCTCCAGGATCGGCTTTCCCCCCTCACAGGTGAGCGTCTGGAGCCGATCCAGCACCCTCTGCTCCACCCGGCTCCCCAGAGGGGCGTAGAGCAGCTCCCGGGCGTAGACGTCGCCTTCGGTCAGCGCCCAGCGGAGGAATTCTACCATCTTCCGGGCCTTCACGCAATCGGGCATGTCCTGATAGAGCAAGATGAAGGTGTAGCCGGCGATGGGGTAGGAGGCCTCGCCCGGCGCGTTGACCAGGAGCTGGCCCATATCCTCCGGCATCTGGTCACTGTAGGCGTCGGAGGCGGCGGTGATGCTCTCCAGGGTCGGCTCGACGAAGGTGCCGGCCCGGTTCTGGAGGAAAGCGTAGGCGAGGCCGTTCTGCACGGCATAGGCCAACTCGACGTAGCCCAGGCTACCCGGCTGCTGCCGGATGATGCCGGCCACCCCCTCGTTCCCCTTGCCTCCCAGGCCCACCGGCCATTCCACCGACTTCCCGGCCCCGACCTCCTGCTCCCACGTCGGGCTGACCAGGCTCAGGTAGTTGGTGAACAGGAAGGTGGTCCCGGAGCCGTCGGAGCGGTGGGCCACGACGATCTCCTGGTCGGGCAGGGCCAGGTCCGGGTTCAGCGCCGTCAGCCGGGGGTCGTTCCAGCGGGTGACCCGACCCAGGAAGATGTCGGCCAGGAGGTCGGGCGAGAGCTTCAGCCCCTTGGGGATGGGGTTGCCCTGGGCATCCTGGAGGTTGTAGACGATGACCACGCCGCCGGCCACCGTGGGGAAGAGCCGCAGGTCTGGGGCCGCTGCCTTCTCCTCCTCGGTCAGGATCGCGTCCGATGCCCCAAAGTCCACCGTCCTGGCCATGATCTGGCGGATGCCGCCGCCGGAGCCGATGGACTGGTAGTTGAAGCGGACGGTGGGGTCTACAGCGGTGTACTCGTAGAACCAGCGGGAGTAGAGGGGGAAGGGGAAAGTCGCTCCGGCGCCGGTGATCTGGACGGTGCCTGTTGGAGCGGAGGAACCGCCGCCACAAGCGGTCAGGATCAGCGTGAAGATGAGGATCAGGCCCAGCAGGGGTAGGTTGCGCATACTTTCCTCCTTCAGGATTGTGCGGTGACCTGCTCTCACTATATCACGTCCCCTACCCGGTGTCAACCCTCAGGCCCTGGTGATTACCCACAAGTGAGCGAGAGAGTGGTCCATAGCGGGCCATCCACGAATTTCTCACAAATGCACGAATGAGGCGGTCCTTAATTCGTGTATTCGTGCCCCATTCGTGGACGGCCAGTCTCCCTATCTCCAAAGATATGGGTAATCACCGCTCAGGCCCTGGTGATTACCCATATCTTGGCGGTCTGCGGTCGTCCAGAGTGGGACCAGAAACGCGAGCGTATCGAGTTGGGGACCTACAGGTAGCCGAAATGGGCTCTGGGCTTCGTAAAATGGTCGAAAAAGGGGGGGGAGCTTGCCCATAATGAATTTGAGCCAACCCGCGAAATAGGGTACAATG
>Ga0256830_1000480_pt1 | contig 32100 bp, 34 predicted proteins | sample 128326metaG_FD_190537 | JGI IMG/M metagenome (GOLD analysis project Ga0256830, IMG submission 190537) | Hydrothermal vent microbial communities from Lau Basin, Pacific Ocean - 128-326 | ecosystem: Environmental > Aquatic > Marine > Hydrothermal vents | place: Pacific Ocean: Lau Basin | collected...
TTGCACGTGGAGCACTTAAAGCAGCAGCCTGGGTGGTGAGCCAAGATCCAGGTCTTTATACCATGCAGAACGTTTTGGGCATTGTCTGAAACCGGATTATCTTAAAAGCCTGGGTATCGTAAAAAAGTATAGATAATTTAAACTCTCACCTTCCCAACGAGGTGCTAAACATGATGAACTGCCCGAAATGCCATTCTCAAGAATGTGTTAAAGACGGCATTGTTAAAGACAAGTAAGGCCATTAATGTAAAGCATGCGGATACAGATATACTGGTGAGCACCGTGGAAAGAGTGCCTATATCTCTTGAAGCTATACTTAATTAACAATCCCTTATAATTTTCTTTACAGTTTCAAAAATCAGCTTACTATCTGGAGCCTCATTCCTATATGGTTTACATAAACACTTGGTTTTATCCAAAAGTCCAAGCGCCTTTACTGGGTATCCAGACGCATCTGACAGCTCATAAGCTATTGAGCGTGCTGCTCCACATATTTCAAAACTGTTGTCAATCACAAGGCCGAGATTAGTGCGTTTTAATGGTTCAAGCAGCCGATCTGTTATCTCGAAAGGTTTAAGCCACATAATGTGAACTATATTGCAAACTATTCCATCTTCAGCCAACATTTTAGCCGTTTCTTCTAAAGCAAAACGCGGATATGATATACCGTATAAAGTTATATCCGCCTTTTTATGTACTTTATCTTCAAGCTCTTCTGTATTCTGAAAACTACTTCGATGTTCGCTAACAAACATCGGCCTGTCATTTTCCATAAAAACCTCCCATGCTTCTTCATATTCACCCGGTGTCATAGGTGAACATATGATGAACCCCGGGAAATGCATAAAAACAGAGTGGAGAACACCGGAATGCACGGGTCCCATCCCTTCCGAAGCAAGAGCCCTTATGAAAACTGGCGCTGTTTTGCCGTGAAGCTCCTTTACTTTGGCAGCGTAATTAACAAACGGGCTGGAGTTGAGCATCATAAAATCCTGAAACCTGACAACAAATATGGGTCGCCTTCCCATCATAGCCGCTCCCACTGCAATCCCAGCGCCGGCAACGTCAGTCATAGGAAGTTCGACAATCCCCTGTACGTTTGGAACGGTGCCATTTACCCAGCCAAGTGCCGTAATACACTGACCGATCAAAAGACCGCCGTTTTCTTCCAGGTGTTTACGAGAAACTTCTTTTATTGTTTCAGCTAGAGTTCTTTCTTCCATAAATTCTCCATTGATCGCTGAACTCTGTCTTCAATTTCGTCTATTGCTTGCTTGTGTCCTAGTTTAATGAGCTCTTGTTTTACCATTGCATGCCGTTCCCATTCAGGTGGGCCATCGGTTCCAATACCTACATGCCAATTGTTTCTGCATACACGACAGTTAATCAATGCCGGCAAATTTTCGGTGAGTTCTTTTGTATAATGCATTATGGACCATGGGTCGTCCGCAACATCCATACAAGGCATTCCGAACCCTTTAGCGATCTTTGTAATTTCCCAGGAACGTCGTACATCAGTTGTAGTTAAAATTGAAAGGTCATTATCAACGCATACGAAATAAACAGGGAGCTTATGTGTAACGGCAAAACCCATCGCCGCTAGAACGTAATCCTCTTCTGCGGATCCGTCGCCAAAAAAACAAACAGTTTTTCTTCCACTGGCTAATGCAGCTCCAACCCCTAACGGAACGTTTTCTCCAATAAGACCATGGTGACCAAACATAGTTAGTCCGTTCATATGGTATTGGAGGCAGTTCGAACCTCCCTTCCCCTGACTTGTGCCAGCAGGAAGGCCCATTAACTCGTCCCTCAGCATTACCGGATTGCCTCCAAAAGTTAGATATATGTCGTGTGCACGGTGTTGTGCAAAGATCATGTAGCTTCGTAACTCAAAAGAAAGAGCTGCGGCTACCGCTTCTTGACCGGTAGACAGGTAAACGAACTTAGGTTCGCCTTTCTTCTTTATCACTTCAATTAAACCTTTTTCAAACCATCTGACAAGGCATATACGTTCATATAGCTTTAAGGATAGTTCTGTGGAAAACTGTTTCGCAATTCCGGATTTTACATTAAGATCTGGAGTTCTCATAGCCTATTTCCGTTAATAGCATTCATACAATTTCTAAGCTCGACAATATTTTCTATAATAAAATCCGCCTTTGAAAGATAACGTCTATCAAGAGTAGAACATATAGCTACGCATTCCATGTTCGCCTTTTTTGCTGATTCAATTCCCAAAGGTGCATTTTCAACAACCAGGCAGTAAGAAGAGTCAACATTGAGATTTTTTGACGCCAGCAAATAAGGCTCCGGTGCGGGTTTGGGGTTTTCAACTTTATCTCCGGTAACAATCGTTTCAAATTTTCCAAGGAAATCTGGAGGAACGGTTCTATGCAACCTTTTGTAGGTGGCACCACTGACCAGTCCCAGCTTGAATTGCGATCTAATCCCCTCTATCAAATCCAAAACTCCAGGGTAAAACATAAACGAATTATGTTCTAAGTAATGTTTTTCTTTAATTTCAACTATTTTTATGGCAAGCGATTTACTCATACTGTGTTTTCCTAGTATGGTTTTCGCCACACCTCTTGCATCAAGACCCTCCAGTAAGAAGTATTTCGTCTTGTCCAGTTGAATACCAACAGATCTGAATGCGTAGGCCCATGCATTATAGTTATCTTCCATAGTTTTCCCTATAACTCCATCGAAATCGAATAATATTGCTTTGTATCTCATAATGTTTTATTTAGTTCAATTTTCATAAAAAGAGTTTCAGAATCGATTTTCAGCCCTTCCAATCCCTCTAGATACGTACCCGACTCCGTTTCCCCGGTATCCACCGCAATGGAGCCTTCAGCTTCAAGCAGCGTTCCCTTGCAAACACAGTATATCGACGATTTCGATATAGTGAAATTTCTTTTGAACTCACTATCCGATTTAAAAAACTCCATCGATACAGAACAGTTTGGACCAACGCCGTATTTTTTCCCCAAACAGTTATCGTTTTCAAAGTAGAAGTAGTTAAAACCCTGCAGGTTCTCAGTGGCCATCTGGTTTATTCCTTCAAAGCTTGTGTCCCTTCTACCATAGTTATCTTCAAGCCTTACAAGGTCAAGTTTATCTGGAGGCGCTTCAATCTCAAGTAGATGTATACCTTCCAAAGACAACGCTTTTGTTCCATGAAATACTGCTGCTTCAATAATTACGGCTTCTCCGGCTGATAGAAAATTACGGTATCTGAAGGTATTGCATAGGGCATTTCCTGAAAGTAGAACAAGTGATGTCCTCTTCATGGGATGGCTGTGCATTGACGTTGAATGATCTTTTTTTATATACAAGAGCCATATGGCAACGTTTTCATTTTCAAAAATAAGAAATTCATGTCCCCAGGGTTTTATGACAACCTTGTTTTTATAATTTGCTGGTTGGTTCTGCTGTTCTATTTCCTTACACTTTGCAAACCGTTCTTTCAGCTTTAGTTTGTCTTTATGAGATAGAGTTATTCTTTTTGTTGAAGATGCCATTTCTTTTCTAAATTCTTAGCTAGTTTAAAACCAACACTTTACTATGCAACTTTGCAAGCAAATCCTTGTACACAAGGTTTATTCCCTCTTCCAGTCCAATATTATATTTCCAGCCTAAGGAGTTAATTTTTGAGACGTCCGACACCTTTCTAAAAACTCCTTCAGGCCTGGAGGGGTCATAGATTATATCACCTTCATATCCAACTGTTTTTTTAATGATCTCGGCCAATTCTGCAATTGTACAGTCTTCTCCAGTAGCAATGTTGAAGACATCGTTTCCATGGTATTCTTCCATCAATAGAATACATGCCCTGGCCAAATCGTCCACATAAAGCAAATCCCTTGATGCTCGGCCGGAACCCCAAAGAACGACTTCGGATTTTCCGTTTTCCTTAGCTTCATGGAACTTTCTTATGAGTGCCGGTACGACAAGCGAGTTCATTCTTTCATACTTTTGGTTTGGTCCGTAAAGATTTGTTGGAATAACTGTAATGAAGTCCGTTCCATATTGACGATTATATGATTCACACATTTTAAGGCCAGTTATTTTTGCAACGGCGAAAGGTTCATTTGTAGGTTCCAGTGAACCTGTAAGGATGTATTCTTCCTTCATCGGCTGTGGACAATGTTTCGGATAAATCGATGAGCAAGCAAAAAACATCAATTTTCTAACCTCATGAAGGAATGAAAGATGAATGACATTGCTCTGCATTGCAATATTCTCGTATATAAAATCAGCACGATATGTCTGGTTTGCGTATATACCCCCTTGCTTGGCAGCAGCCATAAATACATAATCCGGTTTTTCTTCCTTGAAGAAATCCTTCACCGCATTGTAATCAAGCAGATCGAGTGTATCGCGCGAACGGGTAACAATATTCTCGTACTTTTTAGCCTTGAGTTTCTTAACAATTGCCGAACCCACCATTCCAGTGTTTCCAGCAACGTATATTTTTACCCCTTTATCCATAAGACAGTTCCCCGGATTTCTATTGATTCTTTTTCTCCATATACTTGATTATAGATTTCATAAAATCACTGTTATTGTTGTAATGAGGTGATGTAATTATGTTGTCGTCCAATACAACTGGAACCTTATGCTGGTAGTCTGCTCCTGAATTTCGTACATCGGCTTCGATACTCCAGTATGCGGTTATTTTCCTTCCTTTTGTAATTCCAGCTGAGATGAGTATCCATGGCCCATGGCAAATGGCTGCGATAAGTTTTTTATTCTCGTCCATCTTACGTATAAACTCCAGAACCTCCGACAAGAGCCTTACCCTATCGGGAGCTTCAAATCCCCCCGGGAGGACAACAAGATCAAAGTTTTTTTCATCAAGATCTTTTGTATCCATGGTTGCCCGGGCAGGGACACCATATTTGCCATACACAATACTACAATCCTTCGTAGCAACCTCCACTTCATATCCAGCCTCTTTTAAGCGGTAAAAAGGATAAACATACTCTTCATCCTGAAACCCTGGACCTGTAATAATTACTGAACGAACCATACAATACTCCTTATATCGGTTAATAAAGTTAAAATCCTATAGTAACATTACAACGAAAGTTTTCCGGCAGTCCACACCTGGAACTGGCTTTGCCGATTTAACTCAGATTTTGTTCTTTCCCCGGAAGCTACCTTGATAATCAATCCCAACAAATCATCACTTAGGCTGTTTTTGAGAAAATTGCCGTTTTCAGATAGAAGACTTCCAGCATCGAAATCAATATCATCAGGCATTTTTTCATAAAGCTCTGTTGTTGACGAAATTTTTATTGTCGGAACAATTGCATTACCAGTAACTGTTCCCTTACCCGTTGAAAAACATATTATATTGGCTCCAGAAGCTACCATGCCAGTAACTGACTCAATATCATTACCTGGACCCTGCATAAGATTCAGCCCTCGCTTAGTCAACTTTTCTCCATATTCCAATATGTCGGTTATAGCGCTTGTCCCTCCTTTTGCTACAGCACCAATGCTTTTTATACAGCTGTTAATTAGCCCACCTGCCTCGTTTTCTGGGACCAGATTGTCACCCATATCTACACCAAGTTTATTGGCGATATCACTATACCATTCCATTATCTTTTTAAACTTTGAAATAACATTTCTATCTTTCATGCGCTGAATTAATATATGTTCGGCTCCTATCATCTCAGGCACTTCCGATAGAATTGCGCTGCCCTTATTTGAGACAATCTTATCTATTGCGCTGCCTATTAATGGATTGGCAGTAATTCCAGAAAAAGAATCCGATGCACCGCATTCCGTTCCAACAATTAGGTCTGCTACAAGACATTGTTCTCTCTCAATATCATTGACTTTGGAGAGTCTATTTTCGATAATATCCAAACTTTTCTTAATGGTTTTTTGTGTACCTCCTTCCTGCTGGATTGTGACCCAATCAACAGTTTTTGAAGGCGAAATATTTATTTTTTCTATACAAGCGTTTAAGACGTCGTAATTAGTTTGCTCACATCCCAAATCTACTATAAGTGTGCCGCCGATGTTAGGGTGGTTTACAAAATTCATCAAGACTAGCAGGAAACGGTCTATCTGAATATTACTTGCGCAACCACACCCTTCAGTATTTGGAATTGTTGCAATACCATCGATATTTTTATATTTACCTTGTTCCAAATAACGTTCATTAGCAGCTCTAGATATCTGGAGAGCGGTCTCACTAGCGCATTGAGAAGTGGGGACAATAAGATAGTAATTTCGCGTTCCTATTTTACCACCTTCCCTCTTAAATCCTTTGAAGGTTTTTGTACGATATGTCTTTTCATATAAGGTTTTGGGTGGACTGGATTCTATTTCATAGTTTAGATAGGTATATATATCTCTGACTTTATTAGGATGGATGATATCACCACTTTCAATGCCTTTAGAAATACCAAAAGTATATCCGTACTGGACAATTGGCTCACCTTCTGGTATGTTTTTAATTGCGAATCGTTGTCCCTTTTTTATTCCACACTTTAATAGCACTGTTTCCTTTTTCCAACTAATTGCCGTACCAGCCTTAAAATCCTTTTTACTTACAGCTACATTGTCCTTTTCAGGATTAACAATTATACATTCCTTAAAGTTTATTGATTCCTTTAACATATACAAACCTTACAGCCACATAAATATTCGATTTCAGATAAAACCATTGAGCCATCGGACCTGCTGTTAATGGCGTGCATTTATTTCCTCCTGAATCGATATTGCCACAGTGTTCCCACGGTTGTGACTACCTGTTATAGGTATGCCCCTCTTCTTGACACGTCTTAAACCAATCGACCAGATCATACAGCCCTTCTTCAAGAGAAATCTCCGGTCTGAATCCAAGCGTTTCCTCTGCTTTAGAACAATCAACCGCCCTTACAGGAATAGTTGTTGGCTTGGAATCATCGAAAACAACGTCTGTTTCTGAGCGTCCGGCAGCTCTCATAATTATTCTGGCAACATCAGCAATAGTAGCAGTTTTTCCATACCCTATATTAACTGGATCCGAGGCAGAACCTTTGCTTAAAAGGAGCAAACATCCACGAATCATATCGGAAATATGAAGAAAATCTCGTTGTTCGTTTCCTGATCCCCATACTACGAGAGGGCTTTCGCCGGATAACACGCGACGAATGAGCGAAGGAATAACGTGATCAGAATTATCATGTTGCCCATATATAGCAGTTGGACGACAGATCATTACCTGTAAAGGGGAGGTTCTGCTAACGTAATCTCCCAGCAATTCAAAATAACGTCGCATCCAGCCATAGCCGAAGTACACAGGCGCTGGAGGAGCTTTCCACATATCTTCCTCTTGGACCGGATGGTCGAAGGGGGGGTATCCTGCTGTACTGCTTGAAAAAATGAGGATCTTTTCACAATGCATAGAAGCCGCTTCCAGCAATCTGGAGGACATAACCAGGTTCTCCACTATTGGCGAAAGCAGGTTTGAACGAATATTTCCTGCATTGGCAACACTTCCAGCAGCATGAATCACATAATCCATCCCTTTGCAAACCCTTGCGCAATCTTCCGGCATGGTAAGGTCAGCTTGTACTAGATCAACAACATTCGGCAGAAACGGAGAGGGTTGATTGTGGAGTGTGGTTCTTACATGCACACCGGTATTCAACAGTGTTTCAACAAAGTTTCGCCCAATAAAACCACTCCCACCAGTTATTAAGACCTTCCTGCTTTTCAGAAAAGTTAGGTCCATAATTACTCCGCAGCAGAGTTTTTCAACCTGTAGTCGGCGATGGCCTGGGTTACACTCAGTGTCTGCCTGCCGTTTTTGCAGGTAAGCAGATGTTTCTGATGTCTCTGGGCTTCAAATTTATTCGCATAGTCTTCTAATTCCGCTATATCCATTTTGTAGGGTTTGAGGAAGAACGGAGGGTTAACATTAAGAATACGCTGATACCAATCAGTGTTACACCATAAAGAATTTAATGTGGCTTTATCTACTAAGAACAGGTTATCACGGAGGCATTGATCAAAAAGTTTTGTTCCAGGAAAAGGTGTTGCTACTGACATTTTAAAGGAGTCCAAGTCAAGTTTTTCTATCAGACTATATGTTTCTTCCAGTGTCTCTCTTGTCTCCTCCGGCATTCCCATTAAAAAGAAAGCGGCCAGATGGATCTGAGGATGCCTTCTGAACGATTCTATGACACGGAAAATTGTATCCAATGATAACTGCTTATGCATAACCTTGTTTCTAATGAAGTCTGATCCACTTTCAATTGCCAGAAAACAGTAGGCGAAACCTGCTTCAGCCAGAGCATCAATTACATCGTCATCAAGGGTCGTTGTCATGATCCCATTGGGCATATCAAAAGAAAGATCCAAGTTGGCATCTATTATGTACTTACATATCTGCTTGACTCTTTTTTTGTCGAGAGTGAAATTATCATCCATTATGTTGAAGTATCGTACGTTGTGCTCTTTGTACAGATACTCAATTTCCTTAAATACCTCTTCAGCACTCCGGGTTCGAAAACGCGTGCCCATAACAAGATTCATAGCACAGAAACTGCACCTAAAAGGACAGCTTCTACTGGTTAATATTGGTGCAGACGTACCAATATTGAGATTTTTAGGGTTATACCAACCGCTGGAGTCAAGTTCATAATCGTCAAAATCAAATAGATCATATGCTGGAGGAGGAAGAGCATCTAGGTCGTTGATAAATGATGCCTTTGGGTTTACAAATATTTGCCCTTGGCCGTTTCTGAAAGCAAGGCCATCAATACTCTTCCATCTGTTAATGTCTAGCGTAAGAAGCTTTGCCAGCGTCTTTTCTCCCTCGCCGATTACAACCGCGTCAACATTAGGACAGTGATTTAATATGTCTTCATAGAATATGGTCGGATGCATTCCGCCAAGAATTGTAACAGATGGAGGGTTTGCCCTCTTTATGGCATCAGTAATCTTCAATACCATCTCAAATTGTTCTGAAAACAGGCAGGTAACGCCGACAAAATCGGGCTTGAGCTTTTCCACTTCTTTCTCTACCTTTTCAATATAGGAAAAATTTCCAGCTTGCCCAGATTTAAAGAAATTATTTTTGGCAACATTCAAGTCAAGTATATGCGTTTCCGCAACTAACCTTGAAGTCCCGGACAAATACAGCAATGAAAGCGGCAGTAAAAAATATCCGGGAGATCTTATTTTGTCGGAATTTTGCGGGTTAATAAGCAAGATAGATTTCATCTGTTTTCTCCTTTAAATGTCACCGTGATTCCATCACTCATCAAAACGGCCATAATGCATTTTTTTACATTTATAAAAGCCATGTTAGCATACACTACATCATGAGTCAATAAGAATCAGATTCTATAAAAAGTCCATAAGTTTTAACAATATACTCGTCTATAGCTTTTAGGTGATGTTTTAAAATAGTTTTTTAAATAAAAAACGCTTAACTTATTACGTGAATTCTACTTGAAAGAATTCAAAGAGTTTAACTCATGCTTTATAGGCCATAACCTCCTATCATCAACACGTTTTTTCATTAAGAAATTATAGATACATAATTCAAAAAGCTTATTAGCTTGAAGATAAAACAATCAAACGATAAAATTATTTTTTCGATAAATACTATAAAACTTTCTTAATGTAATCTCATCATACGAACTATATCGACTACTTTCTGCATTTTCTTTAACATGATCTTTTGTTAACATGCCTGGTATAACGGTCGAAACTTCCTCATGCGATAAACAAAAGCATATCGCTATTTGTGCTTCTGTCATTTTTCTTTTTTTATCTGTTTCTGAAGCAAATAGTTTATATGCATTGCTCCATAACTCTATCTGCTTTTTATTCCACCTGCTTCTGTGATCATTTTTGTTATATTTATCTTCGGCTTTGTATTTTCCAGTTAAAAACCCAAAACATAAAGGAGTTCTCACAACTATACCGACTCCATTGGCCTTGCACTTACGAATTAAACCGTTTTCCAAAATCCGTTGGTCTAGTAGATTAAAATTGACCTGTATGGCATCAACACCAAACAGGTCGGCAGCCAACAAACCATCTCTAGGGGAGCGGACTGATATTCCAGCAGTGCGTATTTTACCTTCTTGCTTTAAAATATCTAAGGTTTTAACTATGCCACTATTTTGTTTTAATAATTCAATTGGCGGGTCATGGAGTTGATACAAATCAATATAATCCGTATGTAGTCTGCGAAGGCTCTGTTCCAAGGATTTTCTAATATATTTTTCAGTAAAATTCTGATCCCCATTAAAACTTACGAACCCTACTTTTGATGCAATTATAATGTTATCCCGTACATTTTTTAATGTTGACCCTATTAATTCTTCACTATGCCCATATCCATATAGCGCCGCTGTATCATAAAATGTGATTCCTAATTCATAGGCAGCAAGAAGAGCCTCCCTTGATACATTATCATTGGTTGGCCCATATGCTTTTGCATCTTTTGTTACACCACCAATTCCCCAGGCACCAAAACCAATTTCTGAAACTTTAATATCGGTATTTCCGAGTTTTCTATAATTCATATGAATTTTCACATCCTGTAACTTATATTCCGCTAGTCCAAGGCAGTCAACTCTGAATTTATTTTCTTTAAATTTCAATAGGTTATGATTTTAGAGTTCGTCTTTAATTGCTCGTATTTCACAATCAATTTTTGATTTTACCACAGATTGTATGATTTCTTTTTCCTGTTTGTTTAGTTTTGTGAGTTCACTAATTGCTCGCTTCTGTTTTTTATAATTATCGGATAGTTTTCGAACCAGTTCTCTGTCAGCAACCCTGACGATCTTATTTTTCAATTTGCCATTTTCCCACCGCAAAAGTCTTGTTACGGGACGAACAGGCCATGTTTCACAGCTGCAGCCGGCTCTACCACGTCGAACCAACGAATCTCTAAGGCTTCCTTCAATAAGTTCACACGGACGAAATAAGAACAGATGCTGTACACAAGAAATATGTAATAGGGGCTCATCCTATTATTCAACTCTTTATGGATAGGTTACAAATCAATGAGAGATCATAGGTTCTTATGTTAAGCAGGATAAGCCCTTAGCACAGAAAAAACTTTCTGTAATGATTCATAATGTACTGACAACACCACTACCGATGTATGAGATTGCGGATTGGCTTAAACTTTTGTATGAGGAAACGCTGGGTTTGAGTTCAGGAGAATCTTCTTTGATAGGTGACGATCGTGTTGGCAAGGCACTGGAGAGTTCCCATTTCTGTCGACACAAAGCAATCAAGCTTTTTGAAATTGATTGAAGGCAAATACATCAAGGTACAACCATGTTACATTTCATGGCAAAAAGGAATTACTTAGAAACAGAACCCTTGGGGCTGTACTTCACAACTTCTGCAAGTTCCAGGGTAAGTAGTCCTCCACAGCCTGCTTTTTCAAACAGCTTATCCACAACAGGTATAAAATCCCGCAGCTTTTCTTCTGTGTCGATTATTTCGATGACTACCGGCAGATCTTCAGAAAGCCTTAGAATTTTTGCCGTATGCATCCTGCTTGAAGCGCCGAAACCGGCCACTCCTTTAATCACAGTCGCGCCGGCCAGTTCTTTCTGCCTAGCCTTAAGAACAATATCTTCATAAAGAGGCTTGCCATCCGTCTTATCGTTTTCGCCGATAAAAATTCTTAATAATTTTCCAACACCGGAAATTTTCATGTTATATCTCCATTTAATAAGTACCTATATAATTTTACCTAACATAATTCCGGCCCAGGCGCCGGCCAGGCAACATAAAACCGTGACAAAGACGTTTATGCCTGCCGTAATAATTTCTCCGCCGTGCATAAGAGCGATAGTTTCGTAACTAAAGGTGGAGAAGGTGGTAAATCCTCCAAGTATACCTATGGTGAGAAAAATTCTAATATTAGGTGTGATAACCATAAACCTGTCGGAAAGGCTTATAGTCAGGCCGATAAAAAGAGAGCCTAGTACATTTACCGACATTGTGCCGATGGGGAAGATGCTTCCTGATAAGCGTTGAACCATGCCTGAAAGACCATACCTTGAAACTGCTCCAATGCCGCCGCCCAAAAACACTAAAAAATACTGTTCTATCATAGCAGTTCTATAAAATCGGATCGGGTAAGGGCTTTACTGTGCTGCCCAAAATGTCTGAACTTGAGCAGCAACCAGAGAGGGGATGACATCTGCACAACCCCTGTCTATCCCCCTTCCGGTTTTATATTATAACAACCCTGCGCGCTCCATAATGGTCGGCACCTTGTCTTCCATGCCGATAGCCATGATATGTACGCCGTCGCAGATCTTCTCATCGTGAAGTTGCTTTACATGGCGTGCCGCAATGTTTAGGCCGGTCTCAAGAGCCTTTTCCTTACCGGCAGCCTTAAGCTCCTCGATAAGCTCATCGGGCACCGTGATGCCGGGCACAAAATTATTTAGGAACTTCGCCATGCCTGCGGATTTAAGTACCACGATACCGGCAAGCACTTTAGTCGAATACTGGCGTGCGTGCTCCATAAAGGTTTTGAACTTATCTATATCGTATATTGCCTGGGTTTGAAAAAACCTGGCTCCTGCCTCCACTTTTTTGCCAAATTTAATAAGTTGCGGCTGAAGCGGGTTTGCCTCTGGCGTGACAACAGCGCCCTGGAAGAAATTTGTGCTTCCTTGCAGGTCGTTGCCTGACATATCTTTGCCGTTGTTCATGCCGTCTACTACCTGAAGGAGCTGTACGGACTCTATGTCGTATACAGGCTTGGCCGCTTTGTGGTCACCTGCTGATACGTGGTCGCCGGTCATACACAAGACGGATTCAATGCCAAGCACACTTGCGCCCAGAAGATCCGCTTGAAGACCGATACGGTTTCTGTCCCTGCAGGTCATCTGCAGTATCGGCTCAAGCCCGTTTTCTTTCACTATTTGGCAAACAGCCAGAGACGAGATGCGCATTACAGCAGACTGGTTATCAGTTACATTGGCCGCATCGATTTTTCCTTTCAACACTTCTATATGATGGAGCATCTCCTTGATATCGGTCCCCTTTGGAGGACCGACCTCAGCAGTGACCATAAACTTTCCGGATTCTAAATTTTCTTTGAATGTCACTTTGTCTTCTTACCCTCCTTCTTAGGTCTTGCGGAAAGAACTTGCGGGCTCTGGCTTTTTGACCAATCTTTTGCCTTGATCACCTTTTTCATATCATCAAGCCGGTTGATTTTTTCGAGCCTGTCGTAAATTCGTACCCACGCGCACCTGATATCAGGACTCACCTCGCAATTTCCGTTGCTGGTGCCACCGCAAGGACCGTTCAAAAGTCCCTTAGGACAGTTGGTAACCGGACATATGCCTCCGGTCTGCTCGAGTATGCATTCGCCGCACAGCGAGCACCTTTCGTCAAACATTTGAAACCGGGTCATGTTACCCAAAAAGAGCGAGTCGTTTGACGGATAAACCGGTTTGTCAGGAAACGCCTCTACCATGGCTTGTGTACCGGCGCCGCAGGACATTACAATTACAACCTGGGTATCAGCCAGTTCATCTTTAAAGGGTTTAAGTTCCACTTTTGTTCCAAGCACCTGGCATCCTGTTTTGGCACGAAAGGTTCCCGTAACCTTTTTACCGGCTGCTTCAAGCTCCTTTTTCAGCTCTTCAAGCTCCGGCTCACCACCGGTGCCGCAAAGGCTGGCGCACTCAGAGCAACCTACCAGGAAAAAACTGTTGTAGTCTTTGATTGTCTCAAGCAGCTTTTTCCTATCTATTTTTTTCGAAATAATCATAAGCGCTTCTCCTTAGAAAAGTGTTACTGCTAGGCTACATATCAACCGGCAGGTTGTTTGCCATCTTGGCCGACATAACGGTGTTGTACATTAGCATTGCTATTGTCATAGGGCCGGCGCCGCCCGGAACAGGCGTTATATATGCCGCTCTTTCCTTGGCCGCATCAAAGTCGACATCTCCGACGATTTTGCCCTCTTCGTTTACGTTGATTCCTACATCTATTACGGCCGCCCCCTCTTTTACCATGTCGCCCGTAATCATCTTGGCCCGGCCGACGGCCACGCAGAGAATATCAGCCTTAAGACATTCCTCCTTGAGGTTAGGCGTGCGGCTGTGACATATGGTGACTGTTGCATGTTTTTGTAAAAGAAGAAGAGCAAGCGGCTTTCCTACAATAATACTTCTTCCCACAACCACGGCATGCTTACCGCCGGGATCTATATTATAGGCTTCCAACATCTTCATAGCTCCATGTGGGGTGCATGGAAGAAACCCGGGCTCATCCAGCATGAGTTTGCCAAGAGAGTCAGGGCCGAAACCGTCTACGTCTTTGGACGGGGAAATCCTGTTCATCACCTCTTTTTCATCCAGCCCCTTTGGCAGGGGAAGCTGAACCAAGATGCCGTGAACCGCCGGATCTGCATTCAACCTGTCCACCACCGCAATTAACTCGGCCTGAGTGGTGGTATCGGGAATCTTGTGCGCGATGCTTTTTATGCCTAAGGCATTGCATGTTTTTTCTTTTGACGCCACGTACTTTTGCGATGCCTTGTTTTCACCAACAAGAACAACGGAAAGGCACGGTTCAATCCCCTTGGATTTGAGATCCGCTATCTCACCTTTAAGCTTCTCCCTTATCTCGGCAGAAACCTTTTTTCCATCAATTAACTCTGCAGCCATTTAATTTTTTCCTCCTATTTGATTAATGTTAAGTTTTAAATCAAAAATTTTAGTTAAAAATCAATGTCAGTATCTTTTTTTAATTAATTCCAGCATCTCTTCGCGTGTGGATTCCTTTGTGCGGAAGATACCGCGTACAGCCGAAGTAACTGTACGTGCTCCGGGTTTTTTAATTCCGCGCATACTTAAACAGAGGTGCTCAGCGTCGATTATCACCATGGCGCCTCTTGGTCTTAGGCGGCTCATAATCAGGTCGGCAAGCTGTGATGTCAGCCTTTCCTGCACCTGTGGCCGTTTCGCAAGTATTTCCAGGGCCTTGGCCAGGTCTCCTATACCCACAATTCGCCCTTCGTCGGGTATGTAAGCAAGATGCGCTTTACCGAAAAACGGCAGAAGATGGTGCTCGCATACGGAATAGAAGTATATGTCTTTTAAGAGCACCATTTCTTCATGGTTTTCGCCTTCGATAGGCTTCAGCAGCTCTTCAGTGGTAGTGGAGAGTCCGGAGAATAATTCGGCGTACATGGCAGCCACTCTTTCCGGAGTTCCCCTTATTCCAGGGCGGTCGATTTTCTCGCCCATACCTTCAAGCATCAACCGGACACCGCTTTCGATCTTTTTTAAGTCCATGGGCATTTAATTATTCCGTTTTCTGTCACGATCTTATTTACACGCTGATCATGAGGCTCGATGGGAACACTTTCCATCATCTGCGTTTTATATGCCAACGCAACACGCGTTGTTTTTAAGGGTACTGTTTTTAGCAATCTATCGTAATAGCCACCCCCGTAACCCACCCTACAGCCGGATGCATCAAAAGCGACGCCAGGTACGGCAATAACATCAATACTGCCTGTATCGAGCTCACGGCCTGCATTGACAGGAGGCTCGTAAATCCCGTGGTAGCCTTCAACAAGCTCATCCATAGAAGTTATTCTGTAGAGCCGGAGCCTTCTTGCTTCGCGGAACACCTTGGGCACCGCCACCTGTTTCCCCTGTTTAAGCGCATGCTCTATAAGGTTAAAAGTCCCTACCTCCGAACGGAAAGATACATAAAGCAAAACCGTTTCAGCTTGTTGATACTCCGCCAGTTCTAGAAACTTTCTGGTGATGAGCCGGTCTTTTTCCTGCCTTGAACCAGTGTCCAGCCCATCCCGTTCTGCAAGCGCCAGTTGGCGGGTTTTCGCTTTGTTCCTGGTTATCCGGTTCACACCAGTTTTTCGATCGAACGAAGAATAACCGCGGCCTCTCTTTCAGCTCGTGATGATGCTGTGTGCGGAGGCACTCCACGCATATCCGCTTCCATGATCTCCGGAGAAAAAGTAATGCTGCCAATGAGGTTCATTGCGCCTATCGAACCACGTATAAACTCGATATCGGCATCACCACGGACCTTGTTGGCTACTATAAAAACATTTTTAACGCCAAGCCCGCTTGCAAGTGTCCATACCGTCGCGGCTGTCTGAAGACTTCGCCGACCCGGTTCCACTACTACTATGAAAGCATCGACGGAATCCGCTGTACCACGGGTAAGGTGTTCTATTCCGGCCTCCATATCAACTATAACTACGTCATTGGTTTCCACTATGAGGTGCCGCAGCAGCCTTCTTAGAAAAACATTCTCAGGGCAATAACAGCCCGAGGCCGCCTCTTTAGATTTTCCCATTATTAAAAGGGTTATGTCATTATGCCGGTAGCCGTATTCATCCGGAACATCATCCACTGAAGGATTCAATTTGAACATTCCGCCTTGGCTGCCGGGCCGGGCCCCGGTCCTTTCTTCGATTAGGTCCGCCATTTCAGCAATGGGACGGATCTTCGATGCCTGCTCGTCGTCTATGCCCAAGGCAGCGGCCAGATTTGCGTCAGGGTCGCCGTCCACCGCGATCACTCGTCGCCCTCTTTGCCGGTACAGGTAGCATAGTAGAGATGCAAGCGTTGTTTTGCCTACTCCACCCTTGCCTGTGATCGCAAGTTTTAAGGAACGTTTATTTTCCCCGGGGGGATCGGTATCTATATTTTTCATAATTTTTCATATAATTATTTTAAAACTATTTTAAAAGCATAAAAGATCTAAAATTTAACATTTAATTAAAATCAAAGTCAAAAAACAGCCAGGTTTTTATCCGGCTGAGATAGACATATTCAAGGGGCGAATATATAATTTATTTTAGACGCAACGACAAACAGGAGGACGATCTATGATTAACTACGACTATATGTTTGATGATAAAAAAGATAGGTGTACTGAAATAATAGATGAAATACAAAACGGCAAAGCCCAGTTAGTTGATATAAGAGAAAAAGATGAGTGGGATAAAGCTCATTTTAAATGTGCAATTCACCTTCCTTTGTCAGACTTAAAAAAAGGTGTTGGAATTGATGTTTTGAAGAATATAAGACAAAACAATAAAAAGATTTATTTACATTGCCGGTCAGGAAACAGGGCAAAGCAGGCTGAAGCAATATTGGCACAGTATGGTTGTAAAGAGTTTTCTGTAATCCATTCATCTATGCTTCATATGATCGAAAAAGGATTTCAATTAAAATCATAATTTTTTCGCTCACCCTCTTTATTTTAAAACTTTATAATTCCTTAAGTTATAAAGGAAAGTACGAGGTAATAATTATATCCCGTGGGAAGACGGAGTAAGAGGCTCAAAGTGAAGCATTGAAAGGCTTTTTACTCTCCTCCTTTTCACCTATAAATACAACAGTAACTCCGCCGCCGCCTTCCGAGGGTTTGCCCGGACGTATTGTCAGCGGCATTGGGTGAGCGGACAGAAACTCCCGGACCGCTCTGCATAAAATTCCGGAGCCAAGTCCATGAATTATGCGTAATTCGGAAAGCCCTGCAAGGGCGGCCTGATCGATAAACCTGTCCAGCATTGCCAGTGCCGGCTCCACGCGTTGGCCGACGAGGTTTATCTGCTGGGATGCCTCCTCCGGTATTTCGCCTTCAAAGCGCACCCCGGCGGCGGGCTCCGGCCCGGCCTTTGCGGTGGAATCCTCAAGAACTCCCAGTGCACTGATGTCCACCTCCACCTCCACCTGGCCTGCCGAAACACGGCAGCGGCCGGTTTTTCTATTTAACTTAATAAGAAGAGCATCACAACCAAGTGACTTAACAAAATAGCGCTCTCCTACCCGAATATCCGCAGGTGGAACCGGCCGGAAATCTTCTTGTGAAAGTTCTTCCTCTCTGGCCTTAAGCCTAGAGATCCGATCATCCATGGCCGCAGCAGCAGCCCTGGCAATGCTTATCGTATCTTTGGCTATGCCTGCCTCGGCAGTGCCGGTTTTCAATGAGCGGATCTCTTTAAGAAGCCGATCCATTTCTACCCTTGAGTTTCGTACAATATTTAAAGCCTCCACGGTTGCTTTGTGAAGCGTTGATTTTTGTCTTTTTTTAATCTCTTCAGCCTGTTTTTTCAGGTCCTCTTTTATTTTGTCCGCATACTTTAAACTTTCTTCGGCCCCGGCCAGCTTCCGGTTTGCCGTTTCACGCAGTCCTTCAAGCTCGGAAACAAGCGCCTGAATATCTCCGGCCCCTTCCGGCATCATACGCTTGGCTTCATTTACCACATCTTCCGGAATTCCGTAACGAGCCGCAATTTCGATGGCATGGGAACTACCCGGAATGCCGATTTCGAGCTGGTAAGTGGGGGTAAGGGTTTCGTAATCGAACTTGGCGGCCGCATTGATCATATGCGGCATGGAATGGACAAAGTTTTTTACTGCTCCCAGATGTGTTGATACCAGCACCAGCCCTCCCTTGTCCACCGCAGCCTTAAGTATGGAGCAGGCGAGCGGTCCTCCTTCTTCCGGATCAGTGCCGCCGCCGAGCTCGTCCATAAGAATCAAGCTGTTTGGACCAGACTGTGAAAGGAGTTTTGAAATCCTGGTCATATGACCGGAAAAAGTCGAAAGGCTCTGCTCGATTGATTGTTCGTCTCCTATATCTGCAGCTATTGTTTCAAGAAATGGAAAGCCGGAGCCATCTTCGGCCGGTACATGCATACCGGACATCGCCATAAGACAGAGAAGCCCCGCAGTTTTAAGGGCTACCGTCTTACCTCCTGTGTTCGGCCCGGTTATCACGACCGCCCGCGTATCATTTCCATTTAGAGAAATTTCAAGAGGCACAGGCCCCTCTTCCAGGCCTTCTTCGATCATCAGTGTCCATAAAAGCGGGTGCCGGCCCCCAGTGATCTTCAGAGCCAAGCCTTCCGAGATCCGTGGCGGCGTCATCTTGAGCCTGTCAGCATAAGCGGATATAGCCGTTAAGGCATCAAGGCGTACAAGTATTTGAAAAGACAGCTCTATTTCAGGCAAAACCTCCCTGCACCTGCGGCACAGGTCCGTAATAATCCGTGCTTCCTCAGCCCGCTCGGCTGCGGCTAAGGCTCCAAGTTCGTTCCCAAGCCAGAGGGTTTCAAGCGGTTCCATAAATACCGTCTCACCGGAGTTAGATAGATCATGCACAAGCCCCGGCACCTGGCCCTGAGCATCACGCTTAAACGGAATCACCCATCGTCCGCCACGGCTGGTGACAAAATCCTCCTGTATAAACTTCCCTATCTCCGGCCGCTTCATCATCTCCTGGAGTTTTTTTCTGAGGCGGCTCTCGGATGTTTTGATCTTTCTGCGGATCGATGCCAGTTCGTTGGAAGCCGTATCCAGTATCCTGCCCCCGGGATCGATTGAGCGTTCTATGGACTTTCTCATTTCCGGGTGAACCGCGATTTCAGACACGAATTCCCTCAGCTCCTGACAGTCGGTTCTTCCCTCAAGGGTTCGAACCACTGTCTCGGCGTTTGAGAGCAGGGGAATTAGACTTCGCAACTCAAGTGGTTTTAAAACCGCATTCATGGGTCGAAGTTGTGAAAAGAGAGGTCTAAGATCATAAAAATAATCAAGAACCAAGGGGGCTTCTGTTTCTGTAAGTCTGCGGATTTGGCTTATCAGGTCTCGACGTTTTTCGATCTCATGCAGTGAGCCAAGCGGCCGGAGCAAGAGGACTTCTTCTTTGCCCGGATCACTGGCGGCTGACCGGGCGATTCTTTCAAGAAGTTTCGGATACTCTAGAATTTCAAGGGTATGCTTGTCGATCACTTACTAATTGCGGGAAGAGGAGAGAGTTTTTAATGCCTTGGTTATTGTGACTTCAAGAGAATGGTTTGAAGCTTCAGGCATGACCCTGCGGAGCGCCGCTTCGGTTTCGGCCTTCTTATAGCCCAGGTTCATAAGGGCTGAAAGCGCGTCATCAAAGACACTGGAAGTCTCTTCGGGAACGGATTCATCCTGACGTTCAGGAAGTTTTCCGCGGAGTTCAAATATTAGTTTTGTCGCTGTTTTTTTCCCAAGGCCGGGTATGCGGGAGAGAAATGTTACATCTTCGGATTCGATCGCTTTTCTTAAATCGACCACTTTGGCACCCGAGAGTATTGAAAGGCCAAGCTTGGGACCTACTCCTGATACGGCAGTAAGAGTCGTAAAAAAATATTTTTCCTCAGGAGAGATAAATCCAAACAATTGAAGCAGATCTTCTCTGACATGCAGGTGAGTGTGAAGCAGGACTTCAACACCTGTATCCGGCAGTTTTTCAAACGTCGAAAGAGGAATGAGTACCAGGTAGCCGACGCCCCCGGCCTCGACCACAACACGATCCGGGGACTTTAATACAAGGATGCCTCTTAAAAGCGCGATCATTATTATAGCCTCAGGGAGTTAAAATTGAATTTTTCACTCTTCACCCTTCACTTTTTTCAGCCCTTTCCTGCTGTGAGCATGGCATATTGCCACTGCAAGTGCGTCGGCGTCGTCCTGGCCGGGTTTGTGTTTTAAGCCAAGGAGCACTGTTACCATTTTCTGCACTTGCGCCTTCTCAGCCCGTCCGTATCCAACCACAGTTTTTTTTACTTCCAGCGCTGAATACTCATAAACCGGTATTCCGGTGGCTGCAATGGCTGCAAGGGTTACCCCCCGGGCCTGGCCGAGACTTAGGGCGCTTTTTACACTTTTTGCAAAAAAAACCTGCTCTACCGCCGAAACATCAGGCGAATACTGGGCAATAACATCGTTAAGTGCACTATAGAGATTTTTAAGACGAACCGCAAGTGGATCAGACCTGGAAAGTGAAATCCGTCCGGAGGTCACATGTACTATCCGTTTGCCGTCGGTCTCGATGCAGCCGTAACCACAGTAGATGCTTCCGGGATCGATTCCGAGGACCAGCATTATTTTGAAACTGGTGCTGCTTTTTTACCCAAGACACTTGGCCATAAGATCATCGGGTATATTGAAGTTAGCGTAAACATTTTGAATATCGTCATGATCTTCCAACAGCTCCATTAGACGGATCATCTGGGCCGCCTCCTTCTCACTTGTCAGTTCAATCTCATTTTTTGGAAGCTTGGTAATTTCGGCTGATACAAGCTCTATTGATGCTTTCTCGATCGCCTCTTTAACTGCTTCGAAGTCGGATGGATCAGTGATAATCTCAAAGTTATCCTCACCCTCTTCATTTTTCATATCTTCAGCGCCGGCATCCAAGGCAATGCTCATCAAAGTATCTTCGTCGATCTTGTTCTTATCCACCAGCAAGTAGCCTTTGCTTTCAAATATCCAGGCTACGCAGCCGGTTTCACCCAGGTTTCCCCCGTTTTTAGAAAGGATAAACCTGATTTCGGCAACCGACCGGTTTTTATTATCAGTAAGTGTATCGATCATAAGTGCCACGCCGCCCGGCCCGTATCCTTCGTAGGAAATCTCTTCATACGAAACACCCGGAAGTTCTCCTGTGCCTTTCTGCACGGCCCGCTTGATATTGTCGGAGGGCATGTTGACAGACCTGGCCTTCTCCATAGCAAGGCGCAGGCGCGGGTTACCTGCCGGATCACCGCCGCCAAGCTTGGCGGCTATGGTGAGCTCTTTGGCGATCTTGGTAAACACTTTGCCGCGTTTCGCATCAGCCGCGGCCTTTTTGTGTTTTGTTGTTGCCCATTTTGAGTGTCCTGACATGGCGGTTTTTCTTTCTGTTGGTGTACTGCAATACACCCCTGTTTTAAGTTACGAACTTGGAACAAAGGCGCCTGAGATGGAACCGTTTAAGGAAACTTACCGGTTTTTTAGAATATTTGGTTCCAGCAACCTTAAGTCTATTCACCTTCAGCTGTTACAAATTATCGTATATTCCACATCATTGTCAAATACTTATGATATATGGTACTTTTATAAGGTTTTACATGCGGTTAAATACCAGTGGAGGTAGTTATTTGAACACCTACAAAAATGTAATCATCTGGCTGCTTATTTTTGGCCTCATGATTATAATGTTTAACGTTGTCAGCGGCCCTAAAAAGGTTGATAACGAAATATCCTATAGCGAGTTTCTGGGCAGGGTTGAGGCTGGCGAGGTTTCAGAGGTGGTTATAAAAGAGGAGAGCCTCTCCGGCCGAATGAACGACGGCACGAAGTTCAAGACCTATTTATGGGCAATGGATACAGATCTGCCTGCCACCCTTAAAAAGCAGAATGTAAGAATTCTTTCGAAGCCTCCGGAAGAGAGCCCGTGGTACGTGAACTTCTTTTTCACGTGGGGCCCGATTCTTTTTTTGGCAGGCATCTGGATATTCTTCATGCGTCAGATGCAGGCTGGCGGAAGCAAGGCAATGTCTTTTGGTAAGAGCAAAGCCAAACTGGTTGCTGAAAAAACCGTAAAGGTCACCTTTGCCGATGTTGCGGGAGTAGAAGAGGCTAAAGCCGACGTCCAGGAGATAATCGCGTTTCTTAAAGATCCTGCCAAGTTTTCCAAATTAGGCGGAAAGATTCCCAGGGGTGTGCTTCTTGTAGGTTCGCCAGGCACCGGCAAAACCCTTCTTGCCAAGGCGATAGCTGGTGAGGCCGAGGTTCCATTCTTCTCTATGTCCGGCTCGGATTTTGTAGAGATGTTTGTCGGTGTAGGGGCTTCCAGGGTACGCGATCTTTTTGAGCAGGGAAAAAAGAACGCTCCCTGCATAATGTTTATCGACGAGATAGATGCTGTTGGAAGGCACAGAGGCGCCGGCCTGGGCGGTGGACATGATGAGCGCGAACAAACTCTTAACCAGTTGCTTGTCGAAATGGACGGCTTCGAGGGCACAGAGGGAGTAATTATTCTAGCGGCCACCAACAGGCCGGATGTTCTCGATCCCGCGCTTTTGCGCCCTGGAAGATTTGACCGCCAGGTAGTGGTGCCTCTGCCGGATGTGAAGGGCAGGGATGAAATTTTGAAGGTTCATGCCAAAAAGATACAGATGGATGAGTCTGTGGATCTTGAATTAATAGCAAGGGGCACACCGGGGTTTTCCGGTGCCGACCTTGCAAATTTAGTGAATGAGGCCGCTCTTCTGGCTGCACGCCAGGCCAAGGAAAAGGTGGAGAGCTCAGACCTGGAAGCTGCCAAAGACAAGGTAATGATGGGCAGCGAGAGAAAAAGCATGATCATCAGTGACGAGGAGAAGAAAAACACCGCCTACCATGAGGCGGGACATGCGCTTGTAGCCGTACTTACTCCCGGAACGGATCCTATTCACAAAGTCAGTATTATTCCGAGAGGACGTGCCCTGGGGGTAACACAGCAGTTGCCTGAGGACGATAAGTACACCCATGAAAAAGCCTACCTTGAGAAGGCCTTGATGGTGCTTATGGGGGGTCGGGTCGCTGAAGAGCTTGCCCTTGGACACATTACCACAGGCGCCGGCAATGATATAGAACGTGCCACGAATATCGCCAGGAAAATGGTTACTGAGTGGGGCATGAGCGATACGATCGGACCACTCACCTTTGGCAAGAAGGAAGAGCATATTTTTCTCGGCCGGGAGATTGGTCAGCATACTGATTTCAGCGAAGAGACGGCCAGGGAGATAGACCGGGAGATAAAAAAGATAGTAAAAGATGCCTACGGCAAAAGTAAAAAACTTCTTTCTGATAACCGTGACAACCTGGAGGCGTTGGGCGCTCTTCTTTTGGAAAAAGAGACGGTTGATCTTGACGACATAAAGAAAGCACTCGGCATTGAAGGGGTGAGGGGTGAGGGATAAGGCGTTGTGTGAAGCTTAGCTGGCACGATTACGAGTTCGATTTTTCCCGCAGGACCCATATAATGGGCATCCTGAATGTTACTCCTGACTCGTTCTCGGACGGAGGACGCTTTATAGAGTGCAGTGACGCTGCCCGGCATGCCGGGTTATTGGCTCGGCAAGGAGCCGACATTCTGGATATTGGTGGAGAATCCACTCGTCCGGGTTCCGATCCGGTCTCTGCGGACGAGGAGATCAGCAGGGTAATTCCTGTAATAGAAGCGGTTGCTGGAGATAAAGGCCCTGGACTGCCCGTATCAATCGATACCACCAAGGCGGTTGTTGCCGAGGCGGCAATACAGGCGGGAGCCTCGCTGATCAATGACATAAGCGGGCTTCATTTCGATCCTGACATGGCCAGGGTTGCAGCTTATAACGGTGTTCCGGTGATCGTAATGCATATCAGGGGCAACCCTAAAACCATGCAGCAGTCGACCAGGTATGATTCTCTACTTGGTGAAATCAAGGAATATATCGCCGAGGGTATAGAGACCGCTCTTAGCGCAGGCGTAGATGAGAGCCATATATTGATAGATCCAGGTATAGGCTTTGGAAAAACACTCAAGCAGAACCTTGAGATTATCCGCAACCTTGAGAGCTTTAAAAAAACTTTCGGACAACCGGTTGTTCTTGGTACATCCAGGAAGGCTTTTATAGGAAAAATTTTGGATTTGCCTGTAAATGAACGTGTTGAAGGCACAGCAGCTTCTGTTGCTATAGGTATTGCAAATGGCGCTGATATGGTGCGTGTACATGATGTGCAGGCCATGGCCAGGGTTGCCGGTGTTGCTGATGCCATTGTCGGCAAAAATAACTAAGTAAAATATCTGAGCTATAAGGACGTAAATATCCTTGTCTGACTTTATCCAACTAATACGTCCCTGGGATTTTCTCGATATATTTCTGGTATCGCTGATTCTCTACCGCTTGCTTCTGCTTGTAAAGGGAACCAGAGCTGCCCAGATGCTGTTGGGACTTATTCTGCTTCTTGCCGCTTCTCTTCTTTCAAGCCGCCTGAATCTCTACACACTTGATTGGCTGATCCAGAGTTTCTGGGCGCAGATAGTGCTTGCCGTCATTATACTGTTTCAGCCTGAGATCAGGAGGGCTCTTGCCCAGATGGGAGGTTCCAGGCTGTTTCCTGCTGTTTCTCGTTTGGCAGGTTTTAAGTCTCTGGAGGAATTGGTAAGAGCTTCGGTCGCACTTTCAAAAAGGGGAATAGGAGCCCTGATGATAATCGAGCGAGAGATCAGCCTATCCGACCTGATAGAGGTTGGAACACCCATGGATGCCAAGGTCAGCCGTGAGCTTCTTTTAAGCATTTTTCATCCGACATCCCCTATACATGACGGTGCTGTGATAATACGCGGCAACCGTATTGTTGCCGCAGGCTGTTTTCTTCCGCTTCCGCTTACCACAAAACTGAGTAAAACCCTGGGAACCCGCCATAGGGCCGGTGTGGGTCTGACCGATGAAACAGATGCTGTCGGCATAGTGATTTCTGAAGAAACCGGCGAGATCTCTGTTGCCATGGATGGAGGCTTACAAAAGAATCTGGAGATGGACGATCTTCGTGAACTGCTAAACGCCCTGTTTGCCAAGAAATGATGCTGGAAAAACAGATAAAGACAAAACCTTCGGGATTAAAGAAGCAATGGATTACAGAGAACTTGGGTTTAAAAGTTATTTCCGTGCTTCTTGCAGGTTTTCTCTGGTACCTGGTGAACTTTACCGGTTCTTCAGAGGTGGCGGTGGAGGTTCCCATAAAATTTGAAGGAATACCGGCCAGCTATGAACTTTTGTGGGAAAGCAGCAAAACCGCTACTGTTTTACTTACCGGCAGGGAGCGTGTTATCAGGGGCGTTGTGCCGGAGATGGTGACCGTAGCCCTGGACCTTTCCCACTCAAAAGCCGGGGAATCGTTTTACCCTCTTAACTTCAGCAACCTGAGACTTCCGCATCATGTTTCAGCGGTTAAAATTTCACCAACGGTAATCAGAGTTCTTCTTGAAGAGATAATAACAAAGGAACTTCGTGTGGTTCCTAATCTGGCCGGCCGGCCGGCTAACGGGTTTGTGGTTGATAGCGTGGATATTATTCCAGAGACGATTATTGCCGAGGGGGTTAAGCGTTTTCTTGAAGATGAAAAAGAGGTGTTTACGGAACTTGTGGATATAGAAGGTATCTCCAGAGACACGAAATTCAAGGCAAAACTGGATATGAATGGTATGGGTTACCGTATAGATTCTGACACAGTAATGCTTACCGTCAAGCTTCGGCATAAAGAGGAGTGAGTTTTAAGATGAGAAAACTTTTCGGGACAGACGGCATAAGGGGCAAGGTTAACCATTACCCTATAACTGCTGAAATGGCACTAAGGCTGGGCCGTTCAGCGGCTTATGTGCTAAAGAAGGAAGGTAGAAGCAACCTAATTCTGATAGGAAAAGATACCAGGCTTTCCGGCTATATGCTGGAGAGCGCTCTCACAGCAGGAATATGCTCTATGGGAATGAATGTAATTCTTGTGGGCCCGGTGCCTACTCCGGGGATCGCTTTTCTTACAAGAAGCATGCGGTGTGATGCCGGAATTGTGATTTCCGCCTCCCACAACCCTTACGATGATAATGGAATTAAGTTTTTTTCCCACGACGGATTTAAACTTCCAGACGATGTGGAGCTTAAAATAGAGGATGTGCTTCTAAAGGACAGGCACGACACAGTTCGGCCAACAGGAGACCAGATAGGCAGGGCAAGGCGGATCGAGGAAGCTACTGGAAGGTACATTGAGCTTATAAAATCCACGATTCCAAAGGGTATGGATTTTGAAGGAATGAAAGTAGTGGTCGATTCGGCAAACGGCGCAGCCTATAAAGTTACACCAGTAGCGCTTAGGGAGCTTGGAGCTGAGGTGATATCAATCAATGATGATCCGGACGGAACAAATATAAACCTTGAGTGCGGAAGCCTTCATATAGATCAGCTCTCAAAAGCTGTTGCTGAGCACGATGCGCATCTTGGAATAGCGCATGACGGCGATGCCGACCGTACTTTATTTTGTGACGAAAAAGGAAAAGCGGTAGATGGCGATCAGATTATGGGTCTATGCGCAACCAGTTTGAAGGCAGCCGGGCGGCTTAACAGGGATACTTTGGTAACCACGGTTATGAGTAACATCGGACTGGACCGGTATCTTGGAAAAAACGCTATAAATATGATTCGTACCAAGGTGGGCGACCGTTACGTGTCTGAAAAAATGATCGAGGGCGGCTATAACCTGGGCGGCGAGCAGTCGGGGCATGTTATTTTTATGGACGATAACACCACAGGCGATGGTCCTGTCACAGCTTTGAAGGTTATGTCGATTATTAAAAACACCGGTTATTCGCTCTCCGAGCTTGTGGCCCCGATAGAGCTTTATCCCCAGCTTTTGATCAATGTCAAAGTTCCAATGCAGCGTCCCCTGGATGATTTTCCGGAAATACAGGCGGCGATCAGTAATGCGGAGAAAAGCCTCAAGGATGGACGAATACTCGTGCGGCCCTCGGGCACCGAGCCAAAGGTGAGGGTGATGGTGGAGGGCGAGGACTCAAACCAGATAAAAACCGTGGCTGACGAAGTGGCCGGGGTTATAGAAAAGGCTGTATGGAATAGCCGCAGCTGGTAAGTTAACCGTTCACAGGGTGCAGTTGTCAGGGTAGAGGAATATGGATAGGACCGATCAGACTGCTCAGACCGATAGGACCGATCAAATAATTTATAGCTTTTCCTGCACACTGACAACTGCACCCTCTTAATTGTGAAAGCTCCGCTTCCGTTGGCCCTGGTCGCCTTTCTTGGCGGTATTATCTCGTTTCATCTGTTTCCTTACCTGCGTATCATTCCAGGCCTGCTCTCCGGCATTGTTCTGCTTTTTTTTCTTCGCAACGGGTTTCCTTCCTGGTTTAGTTATCGTTTTTTTCGAGCTTTTGGAATTGTTTTAATTATCTTTCTTGCCGGGTTTTTATACACATACTTGCGCCGGCCTCACCCGCCGCTATCCACACCGCCTGAAAAAGTGACTACGCTTGAGGGCGAAGTAGTTTCCGTTCCGGACATTCGCAGTGACCGGGTACGCTTTATTATCCATACCCCTGACTTCGGCCGGGTTCGCGTAACCACTGAAAAGGGTTCGCCGGTTCGTTACGGCGACCTGGTAAGGCTGGATGGAAAGCTTAAAGAGCCCAGAGGATTTCTGAATCCGGGTCTTACGAATTACGGGGACAGGCTTCGCCGGCAGGGAATTTTCTATCGGGTATGGTCCAAGGATGTCTTTGTTCTGGAAGAGGGAAAATCTTTGTGGGGCGCTTTTTTTGCCTTACGCGGCACTCTTGCCGGCCAAATGGAAGAGGACTTTACTCCTGACGTGGCCTCCTTCCTGAAGGCGGTGATTCTTGGGTATTCGGATATTGATCAGGATCTAAGGGACGCATTCAACAGGTCCGGCACGGCACATATTCTTGCGGTATCCGGCACACACCTTACTCTTCTTTCCGCGTCGCTTTTCCTTGTCTTTAGTCTGCTTATCCGCAGACTTCCAGCCTCTCTCTACTTGCGGCTCAGCCAGCGTGTCACAGCCACCGGCCTGGCCCTTCTTCTTTCACTGCCTCCGCTTTTCTTCTATACATTAATATCCGGGGCACGTATTCCCACTATTCGCTCACTGGTTATGATCCTGAGTTTTATCACGGCGGCGCTGCTGGGCAGAAGCAGGCACTGGCCTTCCGCATTGGCGCTGGCCGCGTTTGCCGTGCTTTTGTGGCAGCCGGCGGCTGTTTTTGATATATCCTTTCAGCTCACCTTTGTTGCAGTTCTGTCCATTTTGCTTCTGTCCAGGCGGTTTATTGATCAAGACGAAGATCCGGAGGTTGATCAAATCGGCCGGACGGATCAAAGTAGCGAAACCGAACAGCGATCCATAAAAAAGAAAACATTTAAGTACTTTAAGGCGCTGATAGTGGTATCTGTAGCGGCAGCCATCGGCACTGCGCCTCTGGTAGCCGGTTATTTTCATCGTATTTCGCTGATCTCACCGGTTTCAAACTTGTTAATAATGCCTTTAACCGGGTTTTTGGTGGTTCCGCTCGGGCTTCTTCATGCGTTTTTTCTGCTTGTCTTTGACAGAAGTTTTCTTGAGCCTGTTTTGCAGCCTCTTGTTTCGTTCTTTCTGGCGGTGGTTCGGTTTTTCGGCGATATGCCATACGCTTCATTTGCAGCAGGCTCTCCTTTATTGTGGCAGGTTGGTCTTTTTTACCTTGCGCTCTTTCTACCTTTTGCTCACAGGTATCGGGCCTTTATTCTTGCTGTGCTGGTCGTGTTTATCGCACTTACAGGTAATATGAGCAGGAGTTTCGAGCTTGCCACTTTGGATGTTGGAGAGGGTGAGTCGTTATATCTTCGTCTTCCTGATCAAAAGATCGTGCTGGTGGATACAGGCGGCCTCAGGTTCTATGATATCGGCTCCAGTGTTGTGGTTCCGTTTCTCCTTAACCGGGGTGTGCGAAGCATTGATAAGGTGATTCTTACACACAGCGACTTCGACCATGCAGGTGGACTTCGTTCAATAGTCGATTCCTTGAGCATAGATGAAGTCTGGTGGAACGGCTACTTTTCTAAGAAAGGTGTAAATAAAATTGCAAGACTTGCTGAAGATCTGGCTGAAATTTCTTTTCGCGTAGTGAAACGCGGCGATTATATGGAGGGCAAGAATTACCGGATCGAGGTGCTGCATCCCGATGAGGATTTTTCTGCACCATCTAAAAACAGGCGTTACAGGAGTTCGAACAACAACTCGCTTGTGCTTAAGCTTACCGTAAGCGGCAACACCTTTCTTCTGACCGGCGACATTGAGCGGACAGCTGAGGAGTATATTTTAAATAACGAAGGCGCCGGGCTTAAAAGCGACCTGCTTAAAGTGCCTCATCATGGCGGAAAGACATCTGCAACGCGTGATTTCCTGGCGTCTGTTGCTCCGAAAGTTGCGCTTATAAGCGCGGGTAAGAACAACAGGTTCCGGCATCCGCACATGGATGTTGTTAATAGGTTGAATAGTGCTGGAGCCCGGATATACCGTACAGACAGGGATGGAGCCGTGTTGGTTGATAAAAAAGACGGCCGCCTTCGTGTACGAACTTATAAGGACTTCAGGATGAAGCCATGGTCGGGCTGGCAGGACGAGTGGAGAAATCTAAGAGTTCTTCTGGGATTTTACCAATAGGAGCAGGCCCTACTGCTTTTTAGCATCAAGCCAGCCCTCTGCCAGAGTAAAGACGTGTACTGTTACCAGTCCTGCAAGAAGACCCAGGGGGTTTACTCCCAGATCTCTGACAAGCAAAAAAAGAATTACTGTAACGGCCATAAGCCGAAGTATCGAAAAAAACCACAATATACCTTTCGATTTTACTCCTTTAACAAGAGTATCTGCTGTCATGCTTACGCCTTTAAGGTGCAGAATGCCGACAATGCCGCCCAGCAGGACCGCAACTGGAAACTCTCTCCGGTCAAAAACAGATGATACCGCTGCCAAAAGAACAATAGCAAAGAAAGACCTGCTACTTATTTTATTAAACAGATTTATTTTATTTTTGATTTTCATCATTTTCATTACTTTCATCTTCACTTTTACCGGATCGTTTTGCCGTGTCAAATATTTTTATGAAACCACCGGCAATCCCGAGCAGTAAAAATATGATGCTCAGCCATGGAAATGTTCCGAATACTTTGTTATCAAGAAAGTAGCCGATGCCTCCGCCTACAAAGGTCGAGACCACAAGAAATGTCCCCATGCTGCTCAGGTCGAGGAGGGCACGGTAGGCGGAAACCTTATTCTTTTTATCAAGTGGCATGCCGGATTATCTATATCATCAACCAATAAATTTACACAAAATATATTACACTATCTAGTTAACTATGAAATTCGTAGATTTGGCTCACATAGAGATTAAGGCTGGAAACGGCGGGCGCGGCTGTGTCAGCTTTCGAAGGGAAAAGTATATTCCAAAAGGCGGCCCGGACGGCGGTAACGGCGGCAGGGGGGGGGACGTAGTGCTCATAGCTACAAGCAATATGAGCACACTTCTTGACTTCAAGTACCAGCCTAATTACAAGGCCGAAAACGGCGGGCACGGCCAGGGCAGGGACAGAACGGGCCGAGACGGCCAAACCCTTGAAGTTCCAGTGCCTGTCGGCACCCTTGTAGTTGACGATGAAACCGGTGAAGTGATTGCGGATCTTACCAGTGATGGAGAGGAGTTTGTGGTTGCCCACGGCGGCAGAGGCGGTAAGGGAAATACACACTTTAAATCATCCACGTTTCAAAGCCCGCGCTTTGCACAACCGGGTGAACCGGGCGAAGAGCGTTCTGTTAAATTGGAGCTCAAGCTGCTTGCTGATGTAGGGCTTATCGGTCTGCCTAATGCGGGAAAGTCAACTCTTATATCTGTAATTTCGGCTGCGCGGCCTAAAATCGCAGACTATCCCTTTACCACTCTTGTTCCCCAGCTCGGAGTGGTTAAACCCGAAGGCATCCCCAGGAGTTTTGTGGTGGCCGACATACCGGGCCTGATCAAGGGTGCGCATCAGGGAGCTGGGCTCGGCATCCAGTTTCTGCGCCACGTGGAACGAACCAGGGTTCTTCTGCACATGGTGGACATATCCGAGATGATAGAGGAAGATCCTGTAAGGCGGTTCGAAACCGTTCAGGAAGAGATTTGTTCTTTCTGTTCAGCCGCTGGGAGCGGACCCTCCGCCGCTGGGAGCGGACCCTCCGCCGCTGGGAGCGGACCCTCCACCGCTGGGAGCGGACCCTCCGCCCTGACGAGCAAGACTTTACTGGTTGCGGCTACAAAAACCGATATTAAGGGCGACGGTCTGTCTCTTAGGCGGCTTCAGCAGTACTGTAAAGAAAAGGAACTGCCTTTTTTTGCTGTCTCGGCTGCAACCGGTGAAGGTATAAAAGAGCTTGTCCGCGCGCTGGCTGTTGAGGTGGATACTCCGCAAGCTGCAGTGGCGAAGGACGTATTGCACCCGAAAGCTGGGTAAAAAACAATGAAAATACTTCTCAAAGTCGGCAGCAATATCCTGACAACCGCTGGGAGCGGAGCATGCGTTACTGGGAGCGGAGCCTCCGCTACTTTGATTGGCCTGAACAAGCGGCGGATAGCCTCGCTTGCAAAGGACATCAGCGCAGTGCTGCAACATAAGCATGAGGTTTTGCTTGTATCTTCTGGCGCCGTAGCTGCCGGGATGCAGAAGATGGG
>Ga0256830_1000481_pt1 | contig 32001 bp, 30 predicted proteins | sample 128326metaG_FD_190537 | JGI IMG/M metagenome (GOLD analysis project Ga0256830, IMG submission 190537) | Hydrothermal vent microbial communities from Lau Basin, Pacific Ocean - 128-326 | ecosystem: Environmental > Aquatic > Marine > Hydrothermal vents | place: Pacific Ocean: Lau Basin | collected...
CCCTCGGGCACAGCTTTGTCCCCCCGGCTATCCACGCGGGCGGTCTGCGTTATCACGGCGATGCGCCGTTATTATGTCACTTGGTAAAGGAAGGACTCATCGGCGCCGAAGCATACACACAAGTTGAGGTCTTTGAATCAGCCATCATATTCGCCAGAAACGAGGGCATCATTCCCGCGCCGGAATCCAATCACGCCGTCCACGGCGCCATCAAGCATGCCCGGCAGGCAAAAGAAGAGGGTAAAGAAACAACCATCCTCTTTAACCTGTCCGGACACGGTTTCTTTGATATGGCCGCTTATACAAATTACCTGGCCGGCAACCTGGTTGATCATTCCATGACCGAGGAAGAAGTACGGGAAAACCTGGAGAAATTAGCCGGATTACCGCTTAGCTTCCCGGGCTGAATCTTCTCCTACAATATTAATGAGTTTTCAATCCGGCCGTTAATAGTCGGATTGGAAACTCATTTTTATCTTTCCTCACCTTCCGCCTGGCGGATTGATTTTCCGAAATATCAGGATATCGCTGCGCTTTCCGCCGATCGGCGAATCCGGAACCCGACTTTCATCGGGAGTTCCCGATCCCGGGTTCCTGTCCGCCGGGAACATCACCCGTCAATACGGCATTACATAGCGTATTCCTATTCTCTCGTATTTTATTCGACCACTGAAACGTCAATTAGTAGGGGGCTGTTTTTACTCCCTTTTAGTCCTAAATTTACTCGATGTCAACTTCTCTGAATAAGACGATTGCGCAATTCCTGGATCAGGCCAAACGGTCGAAAATAGATCCGCATGAGCTCCTCGAACTCGCGCAACGGCTACAGAACAATGATGTGTCGCCAACCACGATTCATGAGTTTTTAAAATTAGGTCATTATCCCACCGTAAACTCAGGTTTCACCCGCTCCGATCTGCGGAAAGAATGGTTTTCGGCACTGGTGAACCTGCTCAAATTGTCCAGGTATCATTTCGGGTACCTGATGCGACAGAGAGCCGAACAATACGCCGATAAACCGTTATTCCAGTTAATCCTTGGGAAACAGGTAAAATCATGCTCTTACCGGGAAAGCTGGGAGAGAATCAAGCAGATCGGCCGCTCAATTCTCTGTTTCACAGAGAAAACCGAGAATCCGGTAATCGGTATCTACACCCCTAATTCCCTCAAAGGGGCCTTGGTGGACTTAGCCTGCCTGTCATTTAATTTTCGCGTGGTCCCGATTCCGGCCAATGTATCGGAAAATCACCTGATTTACATTTTACATCATTCCGGAATCACACATTTATTCCTGGGAGGAACAACACCCTGTTCAAATTTTCAACAAATTCCCAAACAGTCATTGCAACTATCGGTAATTCAACTTTCCGATACCGATCATGTTGACTACTCCGCCATCTCGTGGGATTCGTTTATCGCACAGGGGGTTGGTGCTTCCGACAAAAAATTGTTCGATCGTTTTTCCTCCGTTGGAATGGATGAATTGGCTTCGGTAATGTACACGTCGGGAACCACGGCCGATCCGAAAGGAATTATTTTTACGCAAACCAACATTATCTCCAAGCGATTTGCGCGGGCGTTGGCATTACCAGAATTTTCTTCCGCCGAGGTTTTTTTGTCCTATTTGCCCTTGTATCACACCTTCGGCCGTTTCCTCGAATTGTTGGGGACAATATTCTGGGGAGCAACCTATACCTTCGCCGAATCCCCGGCCTTTAAGGCCCTGTTAAAAGATTTTCTATTAGTAAAACCAACCGTATTCATCAGCATTCCCAAGCGGTGGATTCAATTAACGGAATTTTTAAGCTCGCAAATCAACCTTGAAGAGGCGCCAACCGAAAAGATCAAAGACAAACTGAAGCGGATCACCGGCGGGCGATTAAGATGGGGACTGTCCGCAGCCGGGTATTTGGATCCGGACATATTTATTTTCTTCCGGAAACACGGGATCAACCTGTTAAGCGGCTATGGAATGACGGAAGCCACCGGCGGGATTACCATGACCCCTCCCGATGACTACCAGCGCGATTCGGTAGGAAAGCCCTTACCGGGAATAGATGTAAAACTGTCGGAGGATGGCGAGTTGCTTTTGCGCGGCCCGTATATATCACCCGGCTATTTTCATGACACCGAGCAGACTAACCATACTGACGGTTGGTTTCACACCGGGGACATTTTTCGGGAAAAACGGGGACATTATTACATCGTTGACCGGAAAAAAGAAATATACAAAAACAGCCGGGGACAAACCATCTCGCCGCAAAGAATCGAAAATATGTTCCAGGATTTCGAAGCCGTCAAGACGGTGTTTTTGGTGGGCGATGGCCGGGAATACAATACCTTACTGATTTATCCCGATTTCGAACATACACCGATCGAATTTAAAAAAGGCAATGAACAATCAATCAGGGATTATTTCAGTTCCCTGGTTCAATCCGTTAACAGCTTTTTAGCCCCCTATGAACGAATTGTCAATTTTGCTCTGATTCAACGTGACTTTTCTACTGAATACGGGGAACTGACACCTAAAAAAACGTATAAACGAAAAGTCATCCTGAAAAATTTCGCGTCCATAATCGAACCAATGTACGCCAAAAATTACATCAGTTTGGTTTATGACGATTATGAGATCCAGTTGCCGAATTGGTTTCTCAGAGAAAAGGGAATCATAAGATCGGATATTACCTGGGATGGTCGTGAAATACGAATCCGTAATCATCACGACAAATTACCTTTGCAATGGAATGGGGAAACGGTGCTTGTCGGTGATTATCGCTATTCCTGTCCGCAAGGTGTGCTGGATATCCAGGCGCTGTTAATGTCGCCGGAACTATGGCTTGGGAACCAATCCCTGGTGGAATTTATCGGCGATCCCATTTTCAGAATTATCGAATTCGAACGACCGACGGAAATAACGCTGAAGGAACAGGAACTGATTTTTAACCCGAATTCTTCCGGTCGAGAGTTATACGACATTTTAAAAACCAGCATCCGTGATCAAAAACCCACCCTCTCCGGTCTGCATACCGCGGCCAAATTATTGCAATGCGGCGAGCGTTATGAACTCCTGACGGCGATAAACCATTTGCACCAGGCCATTAACCAGCACCCCCATGAGATTGCGCGTATCGGATTGGCATTGCTGCACCGTATGCAATACCACCCCGCCCTCAAAATGAGACTGAAAACGCTGGAATTAATGTTGCCCCTTCTCCCGGGAGATCAATTTATCACACTCCTGTTGGACATTTATTCCTACGCTGTTCAAACAAATTCGGTGGAAATTCTGATGCTGGATGAGCAGGCCCTTCAGGAATCGCACTTCCGTGCGCTACTATCGTATCTCGGCTATTTACGACAAGAACCGGACCTGATTACGAACGACCGGATCGGACTCATCCAGTGGTTACTGGATATTGTTTCCGATTATGGAAAAGTGCACCCTTCCAGTTATGTTTGGAGTCGTGCGGAGTTAATTTGGTGGCAAATGTCACCGGTTCCCGGACCCCTCCTTACGGCCTCGGAAAAAGCTTATCACGATCTCGTTGATGGGTTTCGCAAATGGCTGGGACCCGTGTCCAGGTTGGCCATAGACAGGGAAACCGGGGACGAATATAATTGGGCGGACGTGATCGAATTTGATTCGGGCATCAACCGGGAACTCCGGAACCGGTTGCTGTCAGCCCTGACCAACACACCTTTGGTCAGGGAGGCCGTTTTTATCTTTTCGAAACGCCGACTGATACAGTTGGACGATATCCAAAGGCGCGGAATCTGGATCAGCCTGCTCGGGCGAAATCATGGAAAGAGCGTATTCCGTGTTTTGGTACAGACGCGCGAGATGGACGCTTTTAATTTTGTAATAAACGTAAACGAAGAATTGGATAAGGAATTTATTCGGGACGAAATACGGTGGCTGGTAATGACCGGTTCATCGATTCACGGTCCCAAACTGGTGGAAGATTTCGGTGGCTATTGGCCGGAATACGATCTTTACACCGAAGAATATGTCCCCGGTGAAACGCTTCATCAATACCTGGAACGCAACCGGGAAGAAATCGCCGGCAGAAAAGCCCTGGATCGTTGGCAAATGCGTTGGTTACACTTTATCTGGAATGGTTTAATGGCCTATTTTGACTTCTGGCGCCGTTCAAGTTATACGCTCCGGATTGACAACCCGTCCGCAAAAAATCTGATTATTCCCGAACATGATTATACTTCCGGTACACGCTTAATCTCGATTTCGAACCGGATTTCCGTCGGTCGCGTAGCCGACCTGGTTTTTGATTTATTCGAACGCTTTATCCTCGCCACCGAAAATGAATATCCCGGTCTGAAACGAATGGCCGATTGGGAAGTCCTTTTCACGGCCATGTTACAGACCGTCTCCGTGAAAAGGGGAATCAAAATCCTCAAGACCCTGTTGGAGGAATTACAGGACAAATCACTTCTAAACAAAGCGCAGGCACTTGGACTAACACCCAAACGGATCACCGAATTTATCGATGATGTTAACCTGAACGGTATTCTTACCAAACAGGTCGTATTCGCCGCGCTGCGTTATGAACGCTGGTTGGAACTGAACCCCGAAGCCACTTATAAAGCGCGAGGAAATATTCTTCAGGAATTATATAAAGATTACGGGTTAAACGATCTGCTGGAAGATTATCCGGAAACGCGGATCCGGTTTTTCCTGATGACCTGTTTCAAAAACGCCAATCAGACTCTTACGGAAAGGTTGCTAAAATTACAAAAAGAACTTCGGGCGCGGACAATCGGTATTGAGGAACTGGAACACAAACTGCACGAAATCCATGAATCGCTGGAATTGACCGACGAGGAAGAATATTTTTTCACAAGGTTGCTGTTCGAACATCTGGATGCCGCCGAATACGGAGAACTGATCGCCTGGGATCTGGGGACCGGCGGACGATTGGATCTGATTACTTTAACCGAGGACAAATTCGGAGACCGTTACCGAATAAGACCGCCGTTTCATCCCAAGGAAATAGCCAGGTTTCATTCTATTTTGTTACAGGCGAATTTGTCAGCGAGGTTTCAACAGGCTCACGAATTCCTGTTAATAATAAATGAAAAAGATCAACTCGTTGGTGGTGTTTATTGGAAAAAGGTGAGCCCGAAAGTGGCCTACGTGGAAAAAATCGTCATTCGACGACAGTATCAGAAACGTCACTTAAGTGTTCGCTTATTGGAGGAATTATTCAACCGCTTGCGAACCCGGCGCTTCAAGTATGTAACTGTTGGGTTCTTCCACGCGGGTCTTTTCTACAAATACGGTTTCCAGATCGATAAACAATTCGGCGGCCTGGTAAAAGTCCTCTGAGCTTATTCCGGTGATTGGTGAGACTTGCCAAGAACCAAGAACCAGGAACCAAGAACCAAGAACCAAGAACCAAGAGCCAGGAACCAGGAACCAAGAGCCAGGAACCAGGAACCAAAATTATAATCATTTGGCTCTTGGAATTTGGCTCTTGGCTCTTCAAACAATATTACTTCAACCGCTATTATCTACAAAGCATACGGGTCAAACAATAATCCCAGATTATGCATTAACAACCACGATAAATCGGGGAATTAAACGAAAAAATATTAAGAGTTAGGACAAATCATTGAACTAAAATTTTCTTACTCGGGATATTGATTTGAATCCTTATTATTTCGATAGTTTCGTTTAATTCGTTGTTCCTGTTATATTATTTGGGATAATCGAATATCGCGTACCGCGGGCGAGACTCGAACTCGCACGGCCTCGAAGCCACTAGATCCTAAATCTAGCGTGTCTACCAATTCCACCACCGCGGCATATTTAAAAAACCATCGGTTCGCCTGAAATATTCGGAAGATGTAGCCCGTTCAAATCCGCCATGACATAAACGGAGCAGGACAATCCATTCACGAAAACTCATGTCAGACCGGGTTGTTTGCTGCCTGAGAAAAAGCGATTGAAATTACAACGGAATGCCTTTCCTGAAAATGAGTGTTATTTTCCCCTGATGTTATTTTTTGAATACTCACCTTGGAACCTTCTTTCAGGCCGCAGAAGAAGGTTGTCACAGGGTTAAGGGCATTCGAATAATTCCTTAAACCTGTGTATATCCCCGATTAATGTATTGTTGCAGTTTTTTATATTTGACCTGAATTTTTTCTCCTTTGGGACTGACAACGGTAACCTTTTCATTACGCCCGATCTTTGGGCCTGCCTTAACCGGTATCCGCGCTGCCTGTTGAGGACGGTTGGGCGCTTCCTGTCGGGTTGCGGTTGGTTGACCGGCAAAACCCATGCCGGTTGTATCTTCATGTTGAATCCGGACATTTCGGACTCGTTGTTGTGCCACCTGGGGCGCCTTTTCCAACCCCTGGATACGGGTACGAAACAGCCGCTGAATAGTTGTCCGGTTCATATCGGCCATCATTTCCCGGAAAAGTTGAAATCCTTCCGTTTTATATTCCAACAATGGATTTTTTTGTCCGAACGCACGCAGGTTTATCCCCTCCCGGAGTTGATCCATGGCATAGAGGTGGTCCTTCCACTTCTCGTCGATGGTTCGCAATATCACAAACCGTTCGAACCCGCGCATAATTTCTTCCGGGATCAACGCTTCCCGCGCTTCATACACACTCTTGGCCTGTTCAAAGATAAATTGTTTAACATCCTCGGCCGTGAAATCATCCGTGCCGAGCGCTTTTTCAAGAACCGACAAATCCACATCAACCAATAGATGGGAAGCAATGGTTTGTTTTAATCGATCCCAATCCCACTCCATGGGGTGCCGGTCACGATACGTGTTGATTTCATCGTCGATAAAATCTTCCATGATTTCCAGCACTGTCGCTTTCATGTTCTTGCCGTGCAGGGCCTGATTCCGTAAATCGTAAACGACTTGCCGTTGCTGGTTCATCACGTCATCGTATTCAAGCAGGTGTTTCCGGATACCGAAGTTCCGGGCTTCGACTTTCTTTTGCGCGTTTTCGATCGCCCGGGTCACCATTCGATGGGTAATTACTTCTCCGTCTTCTATGCCCATCCGGTCCATGATGGAAGCGATCCGATCGCTGCCAAAAAGACGCATGAGATCGTCTTCCAAAGACAGGTAAAAGCGTGTGGAGCCGGGGTCGCCCTGGCGCCCGGCTCTTCCCCGCAACTGCAAATCAATCCGGCGCGACTCATGCCGCTCGGTACCAATAATATGCAGGCCGCCCAACTCCTTTACCCCTTCTCCCAACTTAATGTCGGTACCTCGGCCGGCCATATTGGTAGCGATGGTAACCGCGCCTTTTTGACCCGCGCGCGCCACAATCTCCGCTTCCCTTTGATGCTGTTTGGCGTTTAAAACATTATGAGGAATCCCCCGGCGCTTTAACATCCTGGATAACAGTTCCGAAACCTCTACACTAACGGTACCAACCAGGACCGGCTGTCCCCGCCGGTAACAACCGGTGATTTCTTCAATTACCGCATTATATTTCTCACGCTTGGTTTTGTACACCAGGTCATTATGGTCAATCCTGATGATCGGTCTATTGGTTGGGATTACCGTTACGTCCAGATTGTAAATGGCCCCCAACTCTTCGGCTTCCGTTTCGGCGGTACCGGTCATACCTGCCAGTTTATCATACAACCGGAAGTAATTCTGAAGCGTAATCGTGGCCAGTGTCTGGGTTTCCCGCTCGATCGTGACATTTTCCTTGGCTTCCAGGGCCTGGTGCAAGCCTTCGCTGTAGCGTCGACCGGGAAGGATCCTTCCCGTAAATTCATCAACGATAAGCACCTTTCCGTTCTGGACTACATATTCCACGTCCTTTTCATATAACGTGTAGGCGCGAAGCAATTGATTAATATTATGAATCCGTCCGCTGCGTTCTGCGTGTAATTGGTATGCTTTTTCTTTCTCCTCGGCTTTTTCCAGCGTTGATAAATCTTCCCGATTTTCAATATCATGGAGCATTTCCCCTAAATCGGGTATGATGAATGTTTCCGGGTTTTCGGGTGCGATCGTACTACGCCCTTTCTCAGTCAGATCAATAATGTGGGTTTTTTCTTCGATACTGAAATATAAATCCTCATCCACTTCGTGCATTTTCTTGTCCCGCAGGAATTCCGATTCCACCTCATGCACCAGTTTCTTCATACCCGGTTCCTGGAAAATTTTCATCAACTGGCGATGCTTGGGCATTCCCCGACTGCATTGTAACAGTTTTATTCCCGCTTCCCGGTCCTTGCCTTCCTTCAACAACCTTTCCGCTTCGCGAACAAGCTCGGAAACCAATGCCGTCTGCTTACGCACCAGACTCTGAACCATCGGTTTCAATTCCTGAAAGGTATTGTCCACCGGCGCATCGACCGCGCCGGAAATAATGAGCGGCGTCCGGGCCTCATCGATTAACACGCTGTCCACTTCATCGACTATTGCATAATAATATCCCCGCTGCACTTGTTCCTCGGGAGAAAGGGCCATATTATCCCGCAGATAATCAAAACCGAATTCATTATTCGTCCCATAGGTAATATCGCTGGCATAAGCCTCCCGACGTTGATCATTATCCATCGTGTTCTGGATATAACTAACCGTCAGTCCCAATCGCCGGTAAATTTCGCCCATCCATTCGGCGTCACGACGGGCCAGGTAATCGTTCACGGTTATCACATGGACTCCCCGGCCGGTGAGCGCGTTGAGATAAATGGGCATGGTAGCCACCAAGGTTTTTCCTTCACCGGTTTTCATTTCGGCCACCTTGCCCTGGTGCAAAATAATCGCCCCGATTAACTGCACATCATAAGGGACCATATCCCAGGTAATCTCCTGCCCGGTTATCTTCCAGGTTTTTCCCACCAGACGTCGACAGGTCTCTTTTACCATCGCAAACGCTTCGGGCAGTATTTCATCCAGTTTTTCCTGCTCGACCTGATAAAGGCGTTTATGTATCTCATCCCGGTCCAGATGATCCTTTGCCAACGCCCGCTCGGTTGTCTCCCTGAGATGCCTGATTTCGGCCTTGAATTCCTCCGTCCGCGCCACCAGTTCCTCATCGCTCTTTTCACTGAGGGTTTCATAGATGGCGTTTATCTGTTCAACAATCGGTTGCAAAGCTTTAATTTCACGTTCCGATTTGGTGCCGAATAATTTCTTTAATAATGTGTTTGCCATTATGTTAATTCTTTTTTTCTTTTATGTTTGCGTAGTATCCCGGTCAGTCATTTCTTTATACACGGCATCCAAAATTCCGTTCACAAAACCGGGACTTTCTTCCGTACTATACCCTCTTGCTATTTCAATCGCTTCGGTGATCGAAACCTTCGGAGGCACGTCTTCAATAAAATATAATTCGCTGATCGCCAATCGTAATATCAGGCGATCCAACCTTGCCACCCGGTCAAAATTCCAGTTCTCCAGATGGCGGGTGATTTTTTCATCAATCCAGGAACCATTATGTACGGTTTTCCAATAAAGGTCCTGCACAAATGTTCTGGTATCCTCATTAAAGTCATAGCGGGAAAGGATATCCTGTATAACCTTCTCCGGATTGTCCCGCGTAAGTTCCAGGGCGTACAACGCCTGGAGCACGCTCTCGCGCGCCTGTCGACGAGGATGTTTGTTACCGACAGTCATTTCCGTTCACCCGGTAGTGGTTTATTACAAAGAACCACGTATTTGTGGTTTTCTTTTATCTTCATCATTGCCAATAAGTACGATCCGATTAATGTTCTGATTGATGTTTGGGTCGCGACTCACCCGTTACCTTTTAATACTTCACGGGCGATGACCATTTCCTGAATTTCGGAGGTGCCTTCATATATTTGCGTGATTTTGGCATCGCGCATCAATCGCTCCACGCCATACTCCTGCATATAACCGTAGCCGCCGTGTATCTGAACACATTCACGTGCCGCATCCACCGCTGTTTGGGACGCAAACAATTTCGCCATTGAAGCTTCCTTCACATAAGATTTACGTTCATCCTTCAATTTGGCGGCTCGCCAAATCAATAAACGAGCGGCATCAACGCGGGTAGCCATCCGGGCAATCTTCGATTGAACGGCGCCGAACTGAGCAATCGGCTTCCCGAATTGTTTTCGCTCCTTTGCATAATCAATACTATGGTCCAATGCCGCCTTTGCTATTCCCAGGGCCTGGGAAGCGATTCCGATCCGCCCCCCGTCGAGCGTATGTAAAGCAATCCGAAAACCAAGTCCTTCCTCACCAATCAGATTCGCGGCCGGGACGTGGCAATCCTCAAAATACAATTCACATGTATCCGAGCCCCTGATGCCCAACTTATCTTCCTTTTTACCCGTCGAAAACCCGGGAGTTCCTTTTTCGACAATAAAAGCCGAAATCCCCTTATAACCAATCCCTTTTTGCGTAATCGCGAAAACGATCACCACACCGGAATGAATGCCGTTGGTGACCCAATTTTTGGTTCCGTTTAAAATATAATCACCGCCCTTTTTCACGGCATAGGTACGCATATTGCTGGCATCCGAACCGGATTGCGGTTCGCTCAGACTAAAGGCTCCCAGCAATTCACCAGTCGCCAACTTGGTAAGGTATTTTTCGCACTGTTGCTCGTTCGCCCAATCCACAAGCAACTGACATACCAGGGAATTATTTACCGACATTACAACACCCGCGGAAGCATCCACGCGGGAAATTTCCTCGATTGCAATCACGTAACTGACCGTATCCAGGCCGGCGCCGTTCCACTTTTCAGGCACCATCATACCCAGGAAGCCTAATTTCCCCATCATTCGAATTTGTTGAGCGGGGAACTCCGCTTTTTCATCCCGCATAATCACCCCGGGAGCCAAATGCTTTTCGGCAAATCGGCGCGCGGTCTTCCGAATTAATTCCTGTTCCCCGGTCAGATGAAAATTCATCAGATTCTTTCGATTATGACCGCCGACGCTTCCCCCCCGCCAATACAGAGGGTAGCCAACCCGGTCCGTGATCGGGTTCTTTCCAGCGCATGGACCAGGGTGGTTAAAATCCGCGCTCCCGAGGCCCCGATCGGGTGTCCCAGGGCTATTGCCCCACCGTGAACGTTCACTTTTTCAGGGTCTATTTTAAAATCATCGATTGCCGCCATCGCGACGGGAGCAAAGGCTTCGTTGATTTCCCATAAATCAATATCACCGGGCTCCATTCCGGCTTTTTTCAGCACCTTCCCTATGGCTTTTGTGGGGGCGGTGGTAAACCATTCCGGCGCGTGGGCCGCCGATGCCTGGGCAATGATGCGTAACCCGGGATTCAAATTCAAATCTTCCGCCATCTCACGGGACATAAGCAAAATCGCTGCTGCTCCGTCATTGATTTTGGATGCATTGGCGGCGGTGATTGTTCCGTCCCGTTCAAAAGCCGGACGTAGTTTGGCCATCTTCTCAAACCTTGCACGTCCCGGTTCTTCATCCTGATTAATCGTGATCGGCTCACCCTTGCGCTGAGGAACTTCCACCGGGATAATCTCCGAAGCAAACCACCCCTCGGACTGCGCGTGCTGTGCCTTGAGATACGATTTTTTCGCAAATTCGTCCTGCTGTTCGCGGGAGTATTTCTTCTCCCGGGCACAAAGTTCGGCACAGTTTCCCATGTGCATATCGTTGTATACGTCCCATAATCCGTCTTTAATCATACTGTCGATAAGTTTCCCGTGTCCCAGGCGATATCCCTCGCGCGCCTTCGGCAACAAGTAAGGCGCCGATGACATATTCTCCATACCCCCGGCAACTACGCACCGGGCATCGCCCACCTGGACGGCCTGCGCAGCCAACATCACGGCTTTCAACCCCGAACCACACATTTTATTAATGGTTAAACACTCGACATCATTCGGAAGACCGGCAAATATAGCCGCCTGCCGTGCCGGCGCCTGTCCCAATCCTGCGGACAACACATTCCCCATGATAACCTCGTCCACCTGTTCAGGATTAATCCCGGCCCGGTCGACCACACCTTTGATGGCCAGGGCGCCGAGGCGCGGCGCGGATAGTGAGGACAAGGCACCCTGGAAAGAACCGACCGGCGTTCGCCCGGCGGCAATAAGTACAACTTCATAGATCTGGGACATTCGCTGCTTCCTGTTGAGTTATGGTTTGAAAATTGGTTACATTAAATATGCTCGCCCACAAAACCCGCCTGACAACTGGCAACACGTGAAACAAACCCGGCGGATCAGGAGACAACCCCCTGATCCTTCGGGTCCCGTCGAATCGGGGCCTTATGGTGACAGTGGAAAAGATCACATTTACCGTCTTTTGAATACCTTATTTGAATGGATCATAATCCCTATTGATGCGAGGTTACCCCGCAGCTAATCCATACTTGAAATTAGTAAAATTTACTGCTATTCACATAAACTTTCGACCCCAACTCATATTATTTGGGTGACGGCGGATTCGTTGGAATCATCGCGAATAGTTTCAGGTCCTCCTCCAATGATCGACGGTTTTATTTTCCGGGACTGTTCAGAATTAATTCGCACGATCATAAGCCTTGATGATTTCCCGGACCAGATGATGCCTGACGACATCCTCTTCGGTAAGTTGCACGAAACCGATGCCATCGATTTCTTTCAGGATATCGATCACCTGAATCAGGCCCGAATCCGATTTCCGGGGCAGGTCCACCTGGGTAATATCACCGGTGATTATGGCCCGGGAATTAACTCCCAGGCGGGTTAAGAACATCTTCATTTGCATGGTGGCTGCATTTTGGGCTTCATCCAAAATCAGGAAAGCATTGTTTATTGTACGTCCCCGCATATAGGCCAGCGGAATTACTTCAATAATGTTCTTCGCCAGCAACGGTTTAAGCCTGGTTTGAGGGATCATCTCCCCCAATGCGTCATAAAGAGGCGTTAAATAAGGATCGACTTTCTCTTTCAGGTCCCCGGGCAAAAATCCAAGACTCTCGCCGGCTTCCACGGCGGGACGACAAAGGATTATCCGGTCCACCTCATGATTATCCAGGGCCGCTACGGCAAAGGCTACAGCCAGGAACGTTTTCCCCGTTCCCGCCGGACCCACACTAAAAACGATATCGTTTTCCTGTACCGTACGCACATACCGTTCCTGCCCCGGGGTTTTGGCCGAGATAGCGCCTTTCCGCCCATAATGAATCACCGCGTCCGGCACTTTGCTCTCATGCCCGTTGTCAACGGTTACAATATGAATAAGCTGCCGCACATCATCCTGGGTCAGGCTGCTTTTCCGCGATAAGGTCTGTATCATTTCATGGAAAACTTCACGGATTAAATCGATTTGAATCCGGTCTCCTTCAAGGTGAACTTCATTACCCCTTACCAGAAGTTTGGTCGCAAACGCATCTTCAATCAGTTTCAAATGGGAATCGGCCACCCCGAATAAGGCGGTAAGATCCACACCTTTTAATTCAATTGTCTTTTTCATTCCTTTTGATCTTGGCTATTTTCTGACCATTAATTTAAGGTATGCAAAAGTTTTACCCAGCTAATTACACCGAATGAGAACAACTGGCAATTACGGATTCGACGGTCTTAAAGGGTTTTTCATCGTCGTGCTTTTCATTGTTTTTAGTTGTCAGCCTTCCCGGTTTACATCACAAGGCACCCTTGAAAAAAACGCGAACTACCTGGAGCAACAGGGTTATTCGCATTGGGAAAAGCGGACAACTTCAAAAGATGCGCGCATGGCCCGCTATTATTTATCGCAGGCTTATTCCCTGAAGCCGAAGAATCCCGAACTGGCAATTGCCGTCAGTCACGCCTATTATTATGAAGCGCAATATATTGAACCCGACCCGGCCGTAAAAGACAGCCTTTTCCTGCTGGGAGCGGAAATCGCGAAGGAGGCGCTTCTGAACTCCCCCCGCGTTGTAACGGCATTACAGGATGTGGCGGGAGACAGCAACGATATTATACAAAAGGCCGTCGAGGTCACCGACGAATCGCTGGTTCCGGCCCTGTATTGGTGGGCGGCAAACATGGGGAGTTACCTGGTTACAAAAGCCGTAATGACCCGTATGCGACACCGGGAACAACTTGAAATAATTATGCATCGCGTTTTGACGCTGAATCCGAATTATTACTACGGTGGGCCATACCGCTTTTTCGGGACCCTTTACGCCCGTCTGCCAGGCGTAGCACTGTCACAATCCAAAGCCTATTTTGACCAGGCTATCACCGCCTACCCGGACTTTTTGGCCACCCGAGTGCTCCTGGCACAGTATTACCATACCAAAGCCGGCAACCGGGAACAATTTCATACCGAACTGGAAAAGGTCATTGCCGCTGATCCCACCCTGATTCCGGAGGCTATGCCTGAAAACCTGTATGAACAGGAACGGGCAAAAAAATTGCTGGAACAAGAAGCGTCACTGTTCGAGTAGTTTTGGACAACAATCGATTTATCTGTTTCCACTCTTTACACATTTATTTTAAAATCAAACCGGTAGTGTTGACGAAACACGAACTGCGGGTAAGACGATGATGACCATTTTATTGTCAGCGACCCTCGTTATCCTGTTTACCTGTATTCTCCTGTTCCTTTTTTTCCCATTCCATGTAATGGTTCGCGGAACATTGATAATGAATACTTCCGTATTTACTCTAAACGGGAAGGTGTTGTTCGGCGGGAGATCCTTCGGTGTAGGCGTTAAATCAACCCGGTTCAATGAGCTGTTTTTCGGTCCCTATTCAAAACCTTGGTTTACATTCCGGTTTAAACCGGAATCGGGGGAAAAAGCAAAAGGAGAAATCGAACCGAAAACATGGATCACCAGGATCAAGAAACAATCCTCTCTGATTAAAAGCCTACGGGCCGGTTTGGGCGCTGTTAAATGGGATCATTTTTCACTGCGGGGAATTGTTGGGTTTCAGAATCCCATGACAACCGGAATTTTCTTCGGATTGATTCACGGTATCCGATCCATTATTCCCGACGATCGGGTTACGGTTGTCATCACTCCCCGGTTTCCGATGGCAAGTCGTGAATTATCCGGATTACACACCGATCTTTCGGCATCACTGGGAATAAAATTCCGACCGGGCCTATTTGTCTGGAAAGCTGCGCAGACCTATTTAAATTTCAAACCTTAGAAAGGAGTGCTTATGAACATAACCGATTTAATAAAAAACACCCTGGAAGAACTCCAGAATCTGATGGTTTCAAAACTGATTGTCGGGGATCCGATCCAAACCGGTGATCATACGGTTATTCCCGTATCGAAAGTAATGTTCGGTTTTGGCGGGGGCGGGGGTGAGAATACATACAAAAAAGACAATACCGGAACCGGCCAGGGAATCGGTGGCGGCTGGTCAATCGAACCGGTTGCTTTTGTTGTCATCGGTCCGGACGGAGCACGTTTATTAACGATCGGGGAAAAGGAAAACGCCGTTTCAAAATTGATTAACCTTGCGCCTAAGGTCGTTGATGCCGTAAAGGATATGGTCGAAAAAAAGAGCGAGCAGTCAGAGGAAAGTGACCAATCCGGAGATGAATCTTCGTCTGAAAAATGAATTGGGTTTCATTTCATATGTTTCTTATCCCCCAATTATCCTCAACCAAAATCTCGCGGCGCAGTTACTTAGGGTATTCATAGCCGGTCGTCTTCGGAAAGGAGGATAATAATCCCTGTATTTAAATTGTTTTCCGTTGCGGTAATCGGCTATTTACTGGGCAATATCCAAACCGGTTATATTCTAACCCGGTTAACCCGAAAAGGTGATATTCATCGTAAAAACTCCGGCAAGGCCGGGGCACCCAATACAGTAGTCACTCCTGGATGGAAATATAATCTGGTTACTCTCTTTATTAATGCTATAAAAGCCACATCGGCCGTTTATATCAGTAACTTTTTGTATCCGGATGAAACGGTGTTGGCCTTTTTTGCCGGTATCATGGCTGTATTAGGGGATATTTATCCGGCGGTAATAAAATTTAAAGGAGGGAAAGGAATCGCGCCACTTTTAGGGGTGTTACTGGGTTTTGATATCAGGCTTGCCTTACTCCTGGTAATAATCGGAGGTGCGGCGGTAATAATATCGAATTATGTTATGCTGGGAAACGTGGTTATTGTCGTCCTGTTGCCGATCTTTTTGTTTTACTACGGTTATTCAACCCCTGTTATCCTGATGAGCATGTCTATCTCGATTTTGGCGATTTGGAAACACCGGATTAACTTTCAACGCCTGGTAAGCGGGGAAGAAGAAACCTTTCGATCCCTGTTTAAAACAAAAAAATGATGATTGACGCAATCTTGTCACATATTATGGAAATGTTCATATGCCCAAACGGAAAAAGGGTTACGGTGATCTCCGGTGATCGGCTTCACGCATCACGTTTCATCCGCCTGTCGGCAGATTGCCTCAGCCTCAATCCGGGCCCGTTCCTGACGAATATCCGGGAATGGAAAATATAAACGACACCATTATAAATTTAAGAGATCGTAAACCATGGATTAAGAAAAGGAGACTTTCATGCCAACCAAGTTCACCGTAAGAGATTTTATGGCAAAACATTTAATTACTTTCTCACCCGATATGAATGTTTATGCCGCGATTGACACCCTTTTAAAAAACAAAATTTCCGGCGCCCCGGTTGTTGACGAAAATGGGGAAATCATCGGAATGTTGTCCGAAATAGATTGTATGCACACGATCCTGGAAGCCTCCTACTACAACACGCCCGGAGCCTTGGTCGCCGATCTTATGTCGACCAAAGTAACCACCGTCGATGCTAATATGAGCATTGTTTCCCTGGCCGAAAAATTCATCAACAATTCCTACCGCCGATACCCGGTGGTCGAAGATGGAAAATTGGTGGGACAAATCAGTCGGCGTGATGTTTTACGGGCAATTCAAAAAATTCATAAGGCCGGGTAAGAAGAGTATAATCAAAAGTGCGATATGGTGTTCCAAACCAGGTCGCACCTTCCTTCTAAATTAACTTATTGAACGGCGGTTTATTCCTCTTTCAACTGAAGCCCCAACTCATCCAACCGTTCTTTCGATACCGGGCTGGGGGCATCATCCATCAGGGACATGGCTGATGTGGTCTTGGGGAAAGCGATTACTTCGCGGATATTCGGCGCTCCCGCCAACAGCATAACCAGGCGATCAAAACCGAAGGCAATCCCACCATGAGGTGGGGCGCCATACCTGAACGCTTCAAGTAAAAACCCGAATTTTTGTTGGGCTTCGGCATCGCTGATACCCAGCAATCTGAACACGCGACGCTGAATATCGCGTTTATGAATACGAATGGAACCTCCGGCGATCTCGTACCCGTTCACTACCAGGTCATACCCGCGGGACCGCGCCGATCCCGGATCGGATTCCAGCGTATCAAGATCTTCCGGTTTGGGCGAGGTAAACGGATGGTGCATGGCCGTGTAACGTTGTTCCTCCGCATTCCATTCGAACATCGGAAATTCAACCACCCATACCGGCTTGAAGACATTTCTATCAACCAAACCTTCCCGCTGACCCAGTTCGGTTCTTAAAGCGCCCAATGCCTGTAAGACGGTTTCGCGCATTCCGCCGACAATGAACAGGATATCGCCGACCCCGGCGTTCAGATCCCGCCGAATTTTCTGTTTTAATTCGGGACTGAAGAATTTCGAAATACCCCCGGTCAATCCTTCCTCATCCACTTTCATCCAGGCCAATCCCCCGGCACCGTAATGCTTAACAAAATCGGTAAGTTGGTCGATCATTTTCCGGCTGTACTTACTCCCCCCCTCCAGGACCAGGGCTTTGACACATTCAACCGTTTTAAAGGCATTAAACTCCGATTGGTCGGAATAGGGTTTGAACTCCTGCAGCCGCATATCGAACCGTAAATCGGGCCGATCGGTCCCGTACTTTTCCATTGCTTCATTGTAGGTGATTACCGGGAAGGAATCGGGTAAATCGATGTTTTTGATTTCCTTGAATACGGTTCGCGTCAATCCGGTACACAATTCCAATACATCTTCTTCATCGATAAACGACATCTCCAGATCGATTTGCGTAAACTCCGGTTGGCGGTCCGCCCGTAAGTCTTCATCGCGAAAACATTTTACGATCTGGAAATAACGATCAAACCCCGAGATCATCAATAATTGTTTATATGTCTGCGGCGACTGGGGCAAGGCATAAAACCGCCCGTGATGCAACCGGCTGGGAACCAGGTAATCGCGGGCGCCTTCCGGAGTTGACTTCATCAGGCAGGGGGTCTCGATTTCAACAAAATCGTGTTCCGATAAATAGCGGCGAACGGTTTGATACGTCCAATGCCGTATCAGCAGGTTTCTTTGTAATTCTTCGGTTCGAAGCTCCAGGTAGCGATATTTCAACCGGAATTCTTCCGTCGCGCTGTTGCGATCGGAGATCAGGAACGGCATTGCCGCGGCTTCGTTCAATATTTCCAGTTCACGTACCAATACTTCGATTTCACCAGTCGGAAGCTTCGGATTTACGGCCGACGGATCACGTTTTTGGACGTTTCCCTTTACGCTGATAACATCTTCCACGGACAATTTTTTCACCAGGTCGAAATCACCCTTGAAAGCGTCGGTGTTAAACACCAACTGCGTCTTACCGTATCGATCCCGGAGATCGACAAATATGACTTGTCCGTGGAGGCGTACCGAATTTACCCAACCATTCAGCGCTACCGACCGATTCACATCCTGAATTTTCAGGGTACCACAAGTATGTGTTCGTTTAAACATATCTTTACTCGAATATTAAGGACTGGAAACGTTGCTTGATATTAATACTAATTGTTGATAGAAATTGACAGAAATAGTCGCTCAACAGGCATCGGACCAACGTGGATCAAACGAGTCCCAGAGCGGGGGAACAGGCAAATTTTACAGAAAAGAATCCACTTCTCTTTTCAACGGTGTAAACGGTAATTATCTTTGCGCTACGCGAAGTCGATTCAACGCCCTCTGAAGGGACGATTCCGCGCGTGTCACATCGATTTTTTGTTTTTGTGAAAGGCGATCCTTGGCGCGTTGTATCGCCTCTTTTGCCCTCTCCACATTTATTTCATCCGACCTTTCCGCGGACTCCAACAACAGTTGCACCTTTCTACCCGTTACTTCCGCATATCCACCGCTGGTGGCAAAATAACGGGGTTCTTCATTCTCCCGGATAATTTTTATCTCCCCCACGGTCAACGCGAATACCGACTTGGTATGGTTTGCCATCACGCCAAAAAGACCGTCGATTCCGGGGCAACGGACATAAGCAACCTCCCCTTCATCATAGACCCGGGTCGGCGTAACTATCTCTAAATGAAAAGTACTCACACTCAGGCAGCCATTACTTTCTTCGCTTTTTCCACTGCTTCTTCGATCGTGCCCACATACATGAAGGCCTGTTCCGGTAATTCATCGAATTCCCCGTTTATCAAACGTTCGAATCCGTCAACCGTGTCTTCCAGGCTTACGTAACGTCCGGCAACTCCCGTGAATTGTTCGGCAACGAAAAACGGCTGCGATAAAAATCGCTGGATACGGCGGGCCCTGGCAACGACGGTTTTATCTTCATCGGACAACTCATCCATACCGAGAATAGCGATGATGTCCTGGAGATCTTTATAATTTTGAAGAGTTTCCTGTACCGTTTTGGCAACCTGGTAATGGCGATCGCCAACAATTCTTGGGTCCAAAACGCGGGAGGTGGAATCGAGGGGATCGACGGCGGGATAAATTCCCAGCTCGGCAATTTGCCGGGATAGCACGGTCGTGGCATCCAGATGAGCAAAGGTGGTGGCCGGCGCCGGGTCCGTCAGATCGTCCGCCGGCACGTACACGGCCTGGACCGATGTGATCGACCCTTTTTTCGTGGACGTGATTCTTTCCTGTAATTCACCCATTTCCGTCGACAGGGTCGGTTGATAACCAACCGCTGACGGCATCCGTCCCAACAGAGCTGAAACTTCGGAACCGGCCTGGGTGAAACGAAATATGTTATCGATAAACAACAGAACGTCTTTTCCTTCTTCATCGCGGAAATACTCCGCCATGGCCAAGGCGGATAATCCGACACGAAGACGCGCCCCGGGAGGTTCATTCATCTGGCCGAATACCAGGGTGGTTTTATTGATTACACCGGATTCTTTCATTTCGATGAGCAGATCATTACCTTCGCGTGTTCTTTCGCCGACTCCGGCGAAAACGGAAAATCCTCCATGCTCAGTGGCTATATTCCTGATCAATTCCTGGATTAACACCGTTTTCCCCACACCGGCGCCACCGAACAATCCGGTTTTGCCACCCTTGGTATAAGGTTCCAGGAGATCAATCACTTTGATACCGGTTTCCAGGATTTCGGATTCGACCTCGAAATCTTCCAGTTTCGGCGCCGGCCGATGGATCGGATATCTTTTATCCGTTTTGGGAGGTTCCATACCATCAATCGGGTTGCCCAGCAGGTCGAACATCCGACCCAGGATTTCCGGTCCCACCGGAACCCGAATTGTGTCTCCCGTATCTTTCACCACCATGCCCCGCATTAATCCGTCCGTGGTATCCATTGCGATCGCTCTTACCGTCGAATCACCGATATGTTGGGCAACTTCCAGGACCAGTATTGATCCATCCTGGCGCTCCAATTCCAGAGCGTTATATATCGCCGGGAGGTGTCCATCTTCGAAAACGATATCGATCACCACACCCATGATCTGAGTTATTTTTCCTATTTTTGCCATCTTGTTATCCTTGTGCATGTACTAAAGCTTCGGCTCCACCGACAATATCCAGTAATTCTTTGGTAATGGCTGCCTGCCGGGCCTTGTTGTATTCCAATGTTAAATCCGAAATCATTTCCGAGGCGTTTTCGGTCGCGTTTCCCATCGCCGTCATACGAGCGGCCTGTTCAGCGGCATTAGACTCCAACAATGCCTGCCACATTTGAATGTTTAAATGTCTGGGAACCAGTGAATTAACAATCTGTTCTTCCGACGGTTCAAAAAGGTACTCACCGAAGTCAACTTTTCCCTCTTCCACCAAATCTTCCGTCAGAACCAGGGGTAAAAACGTTTGGGTAATCACCTTTTGCTGAATAACATTTTTAAATTCGTTATAAATCAAAAACACTTTATCCAGGTCGTGTTTTAAATAGAGGTCGGTAATCTGCTCAACGATCGAAATAGCGTGCCCGAAATTCAATTCACGCCAGAATCCGATGTATTGGCCGATAACATTGTATCCCCGGCTCCGGAAATGATTCAGCCCTTTCCGGCCGACACAGATCAACTGTGTATCGTCTTTTTTATAAGGTTTTAATATTTCCGTGGCCCGGCGGATAATATTGGTATTAAAACCGGCACACAACCCTCGGTCGGCGGTAATGACAACAAACCCCACCTTTTCCGGTTCACGTACTTCCAACAACCGGTTGAGACTACGATCAATGGCCGGCAAAAGGTGTGTTAAAACTTCATTGATCCGATGGGCATAGGGACGCGCCTGTTCCATGTTCATCTGTGCCCGCCGCAACTTGGCTGCCGCCACCATTTTCATTGCCCGGGTAACTTTCTGGATGTTCTTTACCGAACCGATACGATGACGAATATCTTTCAGATTTGACATACAACCAACCGATTAAGACGCTTCTTTATAGGCGGCCAGAAAATCTTCGATCACTTTTCGCAGTTCCGTTTCAATATCCTCCGTGATTTCCTGTTTCTCCCGGATACGGGTCAGAATCGGACTCCCGGACGACTCAAGATAACTTAAAAACTCGCGACTGAATTCCTTGGTCTGTTGAATCGACAAGCTATCAAGATAGCCATTGACGCCGGCAAAAATCACCACCACCTGGTGTTCAACCGAAAGGGGCTCAAACTGGCCCTGGTTCAGGATTTCCACCAACCGGTATCCACGGGTCAATTGTTGCAGGGTGGCTTTATCAAGATCGGAACCGAATTTCGCAAACGCTTCCAGTTCACGAAACTGCGCCAGGTCCAGTCGCAATGAACCGGCAATCTGTTTCATCGCCTTAATCTGGGCATTACCGCCCACCCGCGAAACGGAAATACCTACATTAATCGCCGGACGAACGCCCGAGTAAAAAAGGTCCGATTCCAGAAATATCTGGCCATCGGTAATTGAGATCACGTTGGTGGGAATGTAGGCCGACACATCACCTTCCTGGGTTTCGATGATCGGCAAAGCCGTTAAGGAGCCACCGCCAAGACTATCATTTAACTTGGAAGCCCGTTCCAGTAAACGACTATGGAGATTGAAAATATCACCGGGATACGCTTCCCGTCCCGGCGGCCGTCTTAATAATAAGGACAGTTGCCGGTAGGCAACCGCGTGTTTTGAGAGATCGTCATACACGATCAAGGCATGTTTCCCATTATCGCGGTAGTACTCGCCAAGCGTGCTGCCGGCATAGGGGGCGATAAACTGCATCGGCGCCGGGTCGGAAGCATTCGCGGCGATAACGGTTGTGTATTCCATGGCTCCGCGGGCTTCCAGTTCAGCAACCACACGGGCAACCGTGGAAGCTTTTTGCCCGATAGCTACATAGATACAGTAGACAGGTGAATCAGTTTCGTGCGTATATTTCTGGTTGATAATCGCGTCGATCACGATAGCGGTTTTCCCGGTTTGCCGATCACCCAGGATGAGTTCCCGCTGCCCTCGTCCGATCGGAATCATGGCGTCAATCGCTTTGATACCGGTCTGAAGCGGCTCCTTCACCGGTTGTCGTGCCAAAACCCCCAGCGCTTTCCGCTCGATCGGCATTGATTCCCCGGCCGAAACGGGCCCCTTTCCATCCATGGGATGCCCCAGGGGATTCACGACCCGGCCCAACATTCCCTCCCCGACGCCGATTTCAACCACCGCGCCGGTTCGTTTTGCCAGGTCACCCTCCTTGACCAGATAGCTTTCCCCGAAGAGTACCAGGCCGACGTTGTCTTCTTCCAGATTCAGGGCCATCCCGAATACACCATTAGGAAGTTCGACCAATTCACTTGCCATGACATTTTCCAACCCACTTACGTGGGCAATACCATCCCCGACTTCCAGTACCTCACCCACTTCGGAAACATCGATGTGAACATCGTATTTTTCGATCTGTTCTTGTAAAAGTGCTCTTATTTCTTCGGTTTTGATTTCCATAGATTTACCAACCAATTGTTAAGTGTGTAAAAGTTCCTGCCTGAGCTGTTTCAAACGATGTTGCAGCGATCCATCGATAACGATATTTCCGATCCGGAATTTAATTCCACCAAGAAGACCCGGATCGACAGTAACCTGAAGGTCCGCTTTTTTACCGGTGACCTGTTCCAAAGACTCCCTTATCCGTATACGGATATCTTCTTCCAGCTCCAGGGCGCTGTAGGCATTAACCGACACCAGGTTCAAAACCTCGTTTTGTTTCCCCCGGTATACAATCGCCGTCCGTGGGAACAGGTGCCATTCCCTTTTCCCGGCAAGAACACCGAAAAACTCGGCCGCTATCGGGTGACATTTTTTCTTCAGAATCGCCAACAATATTTGGGTCTTGTCCTTCGGGCTGATTTTGCCGGTATGGAAAAAGGCCCTGAACGCACCATCGGTTTTTATCAGCCTGGATACAATCCCCAACGATTCCCCGACTTCAACGACGGCATTATAATGTTGGGCAACATTTATCAGCGCCGCCGCATATTGCTTCGCTTTCCGGTTAAGCTTCATGAATTGTTTTTACACTTTTTAAGGAATCCCGGATAAGCGCCAGATTTTCATCCTTTGACAAATTTTTCCCAATCAACTTACCGGCTATTTGCAGAGATAAATCCACCATTTCGACTTTTATCTCCTTTATCGCCTTTTCCTTTTCCCGCTGGATTTGTTTCTCGGCATTTTTCAGCATCGCATCCGCCTTCCCCTTGGTTTGCTCCAAGGTCTCATCTCTGAGCCGATTGGCAATAACCTTTCCTTCGGAAACAATCTTTCGCGCCTCATTTCTGGCCTTGGCAATAATGGCTTCCGATTCTTGTTGCAACCGTTCCAGTTCCTGCCTGGCCTTTTCCGCGTCGTCCAACGATTTGCGGATTGTCTCTTCCCGTTTCTCCAGCATGGCCAACAACGGTTTCCAGGCAAACTTGGCCAACAGGAAAAGGAGAACCAAAAAAGTTATGATGGTCCAGATAAATAAGCCTGGATCCGGTTGTACTAAGGGATTCGTCATCGCTTTCTCCCAGTATTCGGGTGGTTCATTGTTTGGTTAGTGACGTACCACATCGTTTTTGTATTGATTACAACCTTACTCTATTCTCAGGTGAAAGGTTATTGTATACGTTACACGGGAGTCCACCAACCAATATAAATCACCGTCCTTCCATACTAATTATTTCATCAGGACAATGAGTAATGCAAAGACCTCAGCCAGGATTGCCACCCCTTCCAAAAGGAACAACGGCAGGTTTACGGCGGCGGTAATTTTATCTGCTGCTTCGGGTTGTCGCGCTATACTTTCCGCTGCGGCAGCAGTGAAACGACCAATTCCGATACCCGCACCGATCACAATCATCCCCAGACCGAGCGCAGCGCCAAAGTAGTGTAGGTTTTCCATGATTCACACCTCTAGTTATTATGTTTAATGTTTAATGATGAACGTTTATTGCCATGCCGATAAAAACGGCCGACAGCATGGTAAAGACATACGCCTGAACCAGAATTACGATTATCTCCAAAGCCGAAACACCAACCGCCAGAGGGACGGAAATGACGATGCCGACTCCGATTCCGGCCAATGCACTGTGAAACAGGCCGGAAAAGATAAAGACAAACGAGAGGATTGCCAGGATGGCAATATGGCCTCCCGTCATGTTGGCGGCTAAACGCATCGTCAAGGCAAATGGTTTAACCAGCATCCCCATGATTTCAATGGGTATCAGCATGATATAAAGGGGCCATGCAAAACCCGGGGGAACCAAATTTTTCCAATGTTGAATAAATCCGTGCGCTCTTGAGCCCGCGATAATGATCGAAATAAAAGTAACCAGAGCCAGACCGGCGGTTACGTTATAATTACCGGTGGCGGTGACGCCGCCGTGCAAAAGGGTATTTATAAACTGCTTCTCCTCCGGCCCGACCCGGAGAATCAGACGGTTTATGGCTCCTAACACGTCAAACACGGGGATCAAACCGAATCCATTGGCAGTAACAATGAAAAAGAAAAAAGTAAGAATCAGGGGAGTCCATGATAATAAATACTTGCGGCCCACGTTGGGCAATACAATCGAATCCCTGATGTATTCCACAATCGCTTCCAGGGCGTTCATGAACCCGGTCGGAACCGGGCGATCCTGTTTTAAATATTTTCTGACCGACCAGGTAACCGCCGTAAAAACCAACGCGGATACAATCCAAAGCAATAAAACGTGTTTGGTGACGGAAAAATCAATTCCCCACAGGGTCGGCAATTCAAATATCGGGTGTTCCAGTGAACTATTGGAAACGTGTTCAATAATTACCTCACCAGCGTCAAATTCATTGGCGCCGTGGCCTTGTACCGCTAAGCTCATCGTCCTCGCTTAAATTGTTTAATTCTGTTTAGCTCTGAAGGTCTTGGTAAAATAAATCGCTTCCAAACCATGAAGCAGGATAAAAAAGCCTGCGAAGCTAACAATAAATGCTAAAGGGTCAAAACCTAAAATTACAACAATCACCACTATATAAACACCGTATAAAACCATTTTCGCTATCAAGGCTTTTACCAAGAGATTCGTCACTCTCCGCGGTTCCTTATTATGGGTATGCGTTACTATCAAAACGGTTGTAACCCCCACCAGGAGGGGTGCGATCATTCCTGCGAATATTTCCCCCGTATAACCGGGAATCAACCTCGCGAGAATTCCCCAGGCACCGAAGCAGAACAAGGTTAAAAAAAAACTGAATTTCATCGGGAAACACCCATACCCATTGAGATTCTACAAAACGGACTCAATGATACAGCCGACAAGAAGCGCTAAATTCGAATATTCTCATCCGGATCACCGGCGATTTTTCCACACGACTTTCGCAATCTCGTAAAAACCAACGATTATTCCCAACAACAAACCGCCCAATAAAAACCACGGTCTCGTGTCTTGCCAGCGATCAATTAAATAACCTAATCCCCCTAACAGGATAATCGCACCGATCATGGTATAGGAAGCGGAGGCGGCGGGACCACTTTGACGAACTATTTTTTGCAGATAGCGAAAAGAGCTCGCTAAAAAATTTTCCTCATCAGCCATCGATATGCCTATTCCATGCAGCGTTAAATTATTTTTTCCCGACATTGTTTGCCTGAACCGCTGATTCATTCAATGACCTGACATCACAACGTCCCTCGAATTGCGCTCCTTCTTCGATTGCCAATCGGCGGTAAACCAAATCCCCGGCGAGCGCCGATTCGTGGCCTAACACCACACGGTTTCCGGCCGTCACATTACCTTTTACGGTGCCGCCGATATGTACGTCGCTGGCGGTAACATTGCCTTGCACTATTGCACCTTTCGCTATCCGCACCGGCCCCTTGGTAGTGATATGACCATATATTTTTCCATATACGATCAAGCCACCCTCCAACTCAACATTGCCGGTCACCGTCGCATCCGCGCCGATCATCGTGTGAACATTCTGAAAATCGATCTTACTCATTGTTTCCCGGACTTAAATCCACGGTTTTATATTCGGGGAAAAATTCCATCGGATCAATTGCTTTTCCGCCGTGCCATACTTCGAAATGCAAATGGGGCCCGGAAGAAATACCGGTATTGCCGACCAACGCGATAACATCTCCCCGCTTTACAAAATTATGTTGTTCCACCAGGTTCTGCTGATTATGACCATAATGGGTAAAGTATCCGTCGCCATGATAAATGATGACAATATTGCCCAAATCGTATGTCCATCCCGCATACACCACATAGCCCGAGGAAGCGGCCAGTACCGGATCCCCCTTTTTTGCGGCAATGTCAATCCCGTAGTGGTTTTTCTGGTGATAAATCGACGCCTTGTCCATGCGTTGGGTAACATACCCTTTTACCGGTGCCAGGGAAGGGATATTTTCCACATAGGAAATGTGAAATTCTTCCTCACCTGAATATTCCGCTGAGGACACGGCCGCGCTGGTATCGGTCAAACCTTCGTCGGGGGTAAACTTTAATTCCGTCCCCAACGTTTTCCGGATTAACTGGTCCATCTGCTTCATGCGTTGCAAATCCTGCATCAGCGCCATGATCTCCATGCGTTCTTTTACCATCCCATCATATTTGGTCTGCATTTCATCGAATTGACGCGCTTTCGGCAAGGAATATACTCCGACTCCAATCAGACCGACCAAAATCACGATAAGGATGAAAATGGAAAGCACCAGTTTACGGCGGGATATCGTGAACTGCCTGTTCTCATCCCCATTATCGGGAATTACTAAAACCGTATACCTGTCCGGTTTCATTTCACATCATGAAATTGAGCGTAACAAATCGATAATCCGTTCCAGATCATCGGCGGAGAAATAGGATACTTCAATGCGACCGCCTTTTCGTTGCGGAACAATTTTAACTTTTGTTCCCAGGATCGATATAAGTTCATCTTCCAGGGGCTTAACCGGCCGGTCGACAACTTTTTCGGCGCTTTTTTTCTGCGGTGCCGGTTTCGGGGCCGCCTTTGATTTCGCATAAGCCTCCGCCGCCCGGACACTCATACCATTTTGTACAATTTGTTTCCACAGTTTGTATTTGGCGGCGGTTGTTTTCATCATTAGAATAGCGCGACCGTGCCCGGCTGAAATGCTTCCTTCACGAATACTATCGCGGATTTCCTTGGGGAGCGTCAATAAACGTAAGGCATTGGCGACGGTCACTCTCTTTTTCCCCACCGCCTGAGCGATCTTTTCCTGGGGTAAATCAAACTTGCTGTTTAAAAAAGCGTACGCTTCCGCTTCTTCGATAGGATTCAGATTTTCGCGTTGGATGTTTTCGATGAGGGACATTTCCATCATTTCCGCTTCATCGGACACCTCCACCAAATAGGCCGGGATATCACGTAATCCGGCCATTAACGCCGCGCGCAGGCGACGTTCCCCTGCCACTAAATAAAACCGGCCGTCCTCAATCCTGACCGTAATTGGCGTAAGCACCCCCTTCTCCTTAATCGATGCCGCCAATTCCTCCAGTGCAACTTCGTCAAATTCCTGTCGCGGCTGATGAGGGTTGGGTTTAATATCCTTAATCGGAATAGTGGCGGCGCCCTGCCGGGTGGTGGGGAGCGTATCTTCACGAGGTCTTATTAAGGCTTCCAGGCCCCGACCTAAGCGTTTATCGGACACGTTCCAGAATCTCCTCAACTAAATTCATATAATTGCGAGCCCCCGTGGAATTGGCATCGTACAGCAAAGCCGGTTTCCCAAAACTGGGGGCTTCTCCTAAACGGACATTACGATGAATCACGGTTTTAAACAATTTATCTTCGAAATAGCTCTCTACCTCCTGAGCCACTTCTTTCGACAAATTCAGCCGGCTGTCGTACATCGTAAGCAATACCCCGGCAATCGTTAAATTTGTGTTCAAATGTCTTTGAACCAATCGAATCGTATTCAACAGTTGTCCCAGACCTTCCAGAGCGTAATATTCGCATTGAATCGGAATAATGATCATATCCGAAGCCGTAAGCGCATTGATCGTCAACAATCCTAAGGACGGGGGACAATCCAGGATAATAAAATCGTATTTGGATTTAATCGATTCCAGGGCGTTTTTCACCTGATATTCCCGTGCCATCAAACTTACCAATTCAATTTCCGCCCCCACCAAATCGTGGGTTGAAGACACAAGATCAAGGTGGTCAAACTGCGTCCTGGTGATGGCCTGATCAACGGGGATGCCCCGGATTAATACGTCGTAGATAGTCGCCGGTGAATCCTGGGTCAAATCCGAAATACCCGTAGTGGCGTTGGCCTGGGGGTCTAAATCGATTAATAAGGTTTTCATTTCGGTAACCGCCAAACTCACCGCTATGTTAACGGCCGATGTGGTTTTCCCCACACCACCTTTTTGATTTGCTATTGAAATTATTCGTGACATACAAAAGGAGATTTTGAATTTACCTTCAAAAAAAGGGAAATGAATTTACTTGTATGTTACTGGGGATACAAGGCGGTTACCGTTTTGTTGCCGAATAATACATCTGTCCAAGATAAATGTTTTGAAGAATTATTTGGACAGCATATTCCAAGTTAGTTTTGGATTGTGTGCTCAAAGTATCAGAAAATCCCCTTTCTTAAATCTTTTATGGGGATTGTTTCAGGAAGAAAAGGCCAAATCCGTCCAAGACCGGGGGGCACTATCATTGAATTGTCGCTCTTTTAAAATATTTCGGACAGTAATGGGCGAATAACAAATAATTTTCACAACCGACCGGGAAGCGAATAATCGGGTAATTGTCTCGTAAAAAAAGCGCAAGCAGAGATTGGGGAACAGATTTTGAAATCCGCAGGCCGGCGGACCGGCGCATATCGCGGAGCCAATCTACCGGCACTGATTGTCCGTTTTTAAACTTTTACCCTGTTTTTCCTGCAAATGTCCTTTTGTTCATGGTCGGGAGACCATGAACGATCAGGCTAAAGTGTAATCCGATTCTGCGATCAGCCTGAGAATTGGTTCTCCACCCATAACCGAGGCATTACAACCCGGCTTGTAAATAAATTGTCCCGTCCCGAAAGGGACTGTAAATTTAACGAACAATAATGCGCTAAAGCTTTATTGTAACAACACCCAAACGGATATGAAAGCTCTGGTTAAACGGTCCGCCGAACCCGGCATTTGGATGGAAGACGTTCCCGCCCCCGCCCTCTCCACGAATGATATTTTAATCAGGATCGAAAAAACGGCTATCTGCGGCACCGATCTTCATATATATGAATGGAATGACTGGGCCCAACGGACCATCAAACCGCCGGTAATTATCGGCCATGAATTTGTCGGTGAGGTCGTGGAAATCGGGCCGGGCGTCACCCATTATTCGGTGGGCGACCGTGTTTCCGGGGAAGGACACATCACCTGCGGGTATTGCCGTAATTGCCGGGCCGGTAAACGACATTTGTGCAACCTTACGATCGGGATCGGCATTAATCGTGACGGGGCGTTTGCCGAATACCTGGTAATGCCCGAAAGAAATATCTGGCCCGTCCATAAAGATATTCCCTCCGACATCGCTTCCTTTTTCGATCCTTTCGGCAACGCAACCCATTGCGCCCTGTCATTTGAAATGGTTGGTGAGGACGTATTGATTACCGGAGCGGGGCCGATCGGAATCATGGCGGTCGCGATTTGCCGCTTCGTGGGCGCCCGCCACATCGTCATCACGGATATTAACGAATACCGACTCGCGCTGGCACGTAAAATGGGCGCGTCGCTTACCTTAAATGTGACGCGGGAAAAAATTGAGGACAGTATTGCCAGGCTCGGTATGACCGACGGATTCGATATCGGCCTGGAAATGTCCGGTAATCCACGGGCTTTTAACGACATGGTAAAAACCATGTATCATGGTGGTCGAATCGCTTTACTTGGTATTCTGCCAGAAACCACACGGATAAACTGGGACGACGTAATTTTTAAAGGTCTTCATATCAAAGGGATTTATGGCCGGGAAATGTTCGAAACCTGGTATAAAATGACCCAAATGCTGCAAAGCGGGCTGGATATTTCTCCGGTTTTAACGCATAAATTTCACGTCGACGATTTTCAACAGGCCTTCGATATAATGGAATCAGGCCGTTGTGGGAAAGTAATATTGGAGTGGGATTAATATGAAACAAGGTAAAGAAATATACCAATCCACGCTCAACCGGATTAACGCGGACGGTTTGTACAAAAAAGAACGCACAATCACAACCCCGCAAGGGGTAACGATCAATACCGTGGAAGGGGGCGAAGTCCTTAATTTTTGTGCAAACAACTACCTGGGGCTGGCCAACCATCCGGACATCATCGCCGCGGCCCGGAAAGCATTGGAAGACTACGGATTCGGGCTGGCGTCGGTGCGGTTTATTTGCGGGACACAAGACATCCACAAAAACCTGGAAAGAACGATCGCGACTTTTTTCGGTACCGATGACGCCATTTTGTACACCAGTTGTTTTGACGCCAACGGGGGATTGTTCGAGACCCTGTTAGGGCCGGAAGACGCCGTTATCAGCGACGCGTTAAACCATGCTTCCATTATCGACGGGATCCGGTTGTGCAAAGCCCGGCGCTATCGCTACGCGCACAGCGATATGTCGGATTTGGAGGACAAACTAAAGGAAGCGCAATCCGCCCGGTTGCGCCTCATTGCCACCGATGGTGTCTTCAGCATGGACGGGGATATAGCCCGCCTGGATGAGATTGTTCCGTTAGCGAAAAAATACAATGCTATGGTCATGGTTGACGATTCGCACGCCACCGGATTCGTCGGCCCGACGGGCCGCGGGTCAGGAGAATACCACGATGTTTTGGACGAGATCGATATAATAACTTCAACTCTGGGGAAAGCCCTGGGCGGCGCTTCGGGAGGTTTCACCACCGCAAGCCGGGAAATCATTGACCTGCTGCGGCAGCGATCCCGCCCCTATCTCTTTTCCAATACGTTGACCCCGGCCATCGTGGCAGCGGGAATCAAGGTGTTTGAAATGCTGTCAGCGACAACGGAATTACGCGACAGGCTGGAAGCCAATACCCGGTATTTTCGGCAAAAAATGACTGCCGTCGGGTTCGACATCAAACCGGGAGACCATCCGATTGTCCCCATCATGCTGTATGACGCGGTACTGGCGCAGAAAATGGCCGCCGCCCTCCTCGAGGAAGGAATCTACGTTATCGGGTTTTTCTATCCGGTGGTTCCCAAGGGTGAAGCCCGCATACGGGTGCAAATTTCCGCCGCGCACGAAAAGGAACACCTGGATCGGGCGGTAACGGCGTTTGAAAAAACGGGGCAAAAACTGGGCGTCATTTAATAACCGGTCTTATCGCTTCGGGATATTTTT
>Ga0256830_1000482_pt1 | contig 31872 bp, 34 predicted proteins | sample 128326metaG_FD_190537 | JGI IMG/M metagenome (GOLD analysis project Ga0256830, IMG submission 190537) | Hydrothermal vent microbial communities from Lau Basin, Pacific Ocean - 128-326 | ecosystem: Environmental > Aquatic > Marine > Hydrothermal vents | place: Pacific Ocean: Lau Basin | collected...
GGGCCGTCGTCGCGGCCGTCTCCTCAGGAGCCTCGGCACCGCCACCACCACACGCAGCAGCGACCAGCCCGAGGACCATCAGAAGGGCCACCCACCTGTGTCTCATTCTCACGATCCGTTCCTCCTCCTCTGTGTCAGACGCCGCCACCGCCCCGGCCGGACAGCGCGTGCGAGATGTTTCTAGTACGTGAAGGGCCAACCTTTCCAGTAGTTCCTCACCCGCAGCCAGATGCCGTAGAGGCCCAGCGGCTCGAAGATGAGGAAGACGATGATCAGCAGGCCGTAGATGACCAGGTTGAGCTGGAAGACCGATAACCCGGGGCCGGTGCCGGGGAGGGTGTTGACGATCCCGAAGTCGTCACCGGACGTGGCGATGAAGATGTCACCGACCTTGGCGATGATCCCCTCGCCCGCTTCGATCTTGTCGGAGAGCCAGGCCGTGAAGTCCTGCACCACCCGGGGGAGGGCGATGACGAACAGCGCTCCCATGAGCGTACCACTCACCGTCCCCGCCCCGCCGATCAGGATGATGGCGATGAACTGGACCGACAGCAGCAGGTCCCACCGTTCGGGGATGGTGCGTCCGACGAACGAGGCCAACAGCGCCCCGGACACCCCGGCGAACGCCGAGGAGATGCCGAACGCCAGCAGCTTGTAGCGGAACTCGTCGACCCCCATCACCTCGGCGGCGATGTCCCTGTCTCGGATCGCCTGGAACGCCCGCCCGACCCGAGTCCGCTGGATGTTCTTGGCGATCAAGGTGGCGACGATGGCGAAACCGAGGAGCAGGATGTAGGTCTTCGCCTCGTTGGACAGCTCGATCCCAAACCATTCGCCCTTCCGGGAGAAGTCGACGAGGGGTTCCTCTTCCTTCCAGAACCGGAACTGGAACCGGGGGAAGGTCCGTCCCGCCTGGGAACCTCCCGTCCACGACTCGGTGTTTCGGAACAGGTATTCGCCGATGAACACCAGCCCGAGGGTGACGATGGCCAGGTAGAGGCCACGAACCCGGACGGCGGTCGGTCCGACCAGCACCCCGACGAGGGCGGGGACGACGGCGGCGGCGGGCAGCCAGATCCACATGGGGAGGCCCAACCCGACGAGGGGGCCTTCGGGGGCGCCGAGGGCGGCGGCGGTGTAGGCCCCGAGCCCCATGAAGAAGGCGTGGCCGAGGGAAACCTGACCGGCGAGGCCGGTGAGGATGTTCAACCCGAGGGCGCCGATGGCGAAGATCATCACGTTTGTGAGGACCTTCAGCCAGTCGTCCTTCGATAGGAAGTCGGGGGCGAAGGGGATGACGTCGTAGACGGGGACGAGCACCAACGCCACCAGGAACACCGTCAGCGCCACCTTCTTGGTGGTCGTCGGCATCAAGGCCTGATCGGCCTCGTAGGACGTGAACAGCAGCGGGCGGCCTCTCATACGCGGCGGATCTCCTCGGTTCCGAACAGGCCGTACGGCCGGACGAGCAGGACGATCAGCATGACAATGTAGGGGACCACCCCCCCGAATCCGGTCCCGAGGAACTCGAACTGTTCCAGGTAGGTACCGGCGGCCACCTCGGCGAGGCCGATGACGAACCCGCCGATGACGGCCCCGACGATCGAGTCGAGCCCACCGAGGATGATCGCCGGGAAGGCCTTGAAGGCGAAGAAGGCCGTGGCCTGGTCGACGCCGGTGCGCCGCGGGAAAGTGGAGGCGAAGATGCCGCCGACGGCGGCGAGCACCGCGCCGATCGCCCACGAGATGGCGAAGATGCGCCCCACGTTGATCCCCTGGGCCCGGGCCGCCTCCTGGTCGAAGGCGGTGGCCCGCATGGCGATCCCGGTGCGGGACCGGAAGAACAGCGCCACCCCGACCACCAGCACGATGCTGACGACGAACTGGGCCACCTCGGTGTGGGCGATCCGCACGAACCCGAGATCGAAGAAGTTCGTCCCCCAGGGATCGCCGAGGGGCCGGATGTCGGTGCCGATCCAGTCGTTCGTGATGTTGCGGACGACGATGTCGATCCCGAGGGTGACGATGGCGACGGCGAACAGCTCTTCGCCCACCATCGGCCGGAGGAACAGCCGTTCCAGGAGCATCCCCACCACCGCCGCGGCGATGAGGGCCAAGACGACCGCCAGCCCCCAGGTGAGCCAGGCGGGCGCGTTCGGCATCCACCGTCCCGGCACGTCGATGATCGTGGCGAACGACGCCACGAAGAACGCGCCGAGGGCCGCCAGGGCGCCGTGGGCGAAGTTGAGGACGTGGGTCGCCTTGAAGATGATGACGAACCCCATCGCCAAGAGCGCGTAGATCGCTCCGAGCGACAGTCCGCTCCAGATGGTGGCCGCCAGCTTGCTCGACTCGGCGGCCTCTTGGGCCAGGATCAGGATGTCGGGTGTCATCGATCGGACCCGTACATGTCCTCGATCAGATCCCCGAACATCTCTTCCATCGCCTTGCGTTTCAGCTTCTGCGTGGCGGTGAGCTCGCCGTCTTCGTGGTCGAGCTCCTTGGGGATCATCCGGAACTTCTTGATCTGTTCCACCCGTGAGAACTTCTTGTTGGTCTCGTCGATGACCCCCTGGATCAGCTCGATGACCTCCGGCTTCTCCGACAGGTCCCGATACGTGGTGTAGGGGATGCCCCGCCGGGTGGCCCAGTCGCCGACCACGTCGAATTCGATCCCGATGAGGGCGGTCAGGTATTTCCGGCCGTCACCGATGACCATCGCCTCTTTGACGTAGGGCGACGTCTTCAGGCTGTTCTCGATCTCCGACGGCGAGATGTTCTTCCCACCCGACGTGATGATGATGTGTTTGATGCGGTCGACGATCTTGATGTGGGTGCCGTCCACCCACACGCCGACGTCGCCGGTCCTCAGCCATCCGTCCTCGGTGAAGGCTTCGGCGGTCTTGTCGGGCTTGTTCCAGTAGCCCTTGAACACGCCTGGGTGTTTCGTCTGGATCTCACCGGTCTCCGGGTCGAGCCGCAGCCCGATCCCCGGATACGGCTCGCCGACGGTGCCGAGCTTCATCCGCCCGTAGAAGTTGACGGTCGCCACCGCCGAGTTCTCGGTCATCCCGTACAGCTCGTACAGGTTGATGCCGAGGCCGTGGAAGAACTGGATGACCTCGGGGGCGATGGCGGCGGCGCCGGTCCCCGCCCACCGGCAGCGGCGCAGGCCGATCCGTTCCCGCAACGCCCGGAAGATGAACAGGTACCCGATGGCGTACACGATCCTGCTCTTCCAGGTGTGGAGCCCACCGTTGGCGACCCGTTCCCGGCCGATGAAGCCGGCCATCTTCAATCCGAGGGCGAACCAGAGGCGCTTGAAGAAGGTGGCGTCCCGGCCCTTGATGATGATGGTGGCGTGGATCTTCTCCCAGATGCGGGGCACCGCGAAGAAGAGGGTCGGTTGGATCTCCCGCAGGTTCTGCTGCACCGTCTCGATCGACTCGGCGAAGTTGAGGACCGGGCCGGCGGCGGCGTTGGTCCAGGTCGAGAAGATCCGTTCGGCGACGTGGCAGAGGGGGAGGTAGGTGAGGATCTGGTCGTCGGGGCTCGGCTTCTTGTCGCCGGGGAGGCGCCCTTCGACGTTGATGACCAGATCCATCGCGTATTTGGCGTTGGCGTTGGTGAGCATCGCTCCCTTGGGCGGCCCGGTCGTCCCCGACGTGTAGACGAGGGTCATGACGTCGTCGGCGGTCGCCTCCGCCATCCGCTGTTCGACCGCCCCCGGGTGGGCTTTGCGGTGCTCCCGCCCCAGCTCCAAGAAGTCGTCCCAGAAGATGAACCGGGGGTCGTCCCGGTATTCGCGGAAGCCCCGGGGTTCGACGTGGATGATCTTCTCCAGGTTGGGGAGGGAGTCGATCACCTCCATCACCTTGTCGGCCTGCTCCTGGTCTTCGGCCAGGTGGACCTTGGCGCCGGAGTCGGAGAGGAGGTACTGGACTTCGGCGGCCGGGTTGGTCGGGTAGAGACCGACGGTGATGCCCCGCACCGCCACGGTGGCGACGTCGAGGATCACCCATTCGGGTCGGTCTTCGGAGTGGATGGAGACCCGGTCGCCGGGTTCGATCCCGAGGGCGAGGAGCCCGTGGGCGGCGTCAAGCACCGTCTCCCAGTACTCCTTCCACGTGATCTCCTGCCAGATCCCGTAGTCCTTTTCCCGCAGGGCGACGTGATCGGGCAGCTTCTGCGCCCAGTCACGGATGTGGCTTGCGACGGTGGGGTATCCCTCACCGACACCTGGGGTCTCTCGACGCTCGACGACCGACGTCACCGCATCCTCCTCCAAGCCGCGACGGCGGGAACTTTAGAGCGCTCGGCACCCCCTGTGCACCGAAACCGGGAAAAGATGGAAAGATCTTGCCTCCGGCGGTGCCCCGGAGCGCCGACGGAGACCTCCCCGGCCGACGGCGCCGTCCGACCTGGGCCGGGACGTCACGCCCCTTCGATCCACTCCACCCCGCCCGCCCAGTGCTCCTGTTTCCAGATCGGGGCACGGTCCTTCAGCTCGTCGATGATGTAGCGGGCGGCGGCGAAGGCGTCGGCCCGGTGGGCGGTGGAGACCGCCACCGCCACCGACGGCTCCCCGAGGTCCACCCGTCCGACACGATGCTCCACCGCCACCGCCAGCACCGGCCAACGTGCACACGCCTCGTCGACGATCTCCGCCAGTTTCGCTTCGACGTGTTCCAGGTAGGCGTCGTAGACGAGATGGGTGACGCCGTCCCGTCCCGGCGAATGGTCACGGGCCGTCCCCAAGAACAGGGTGACCGCCCCGGCGTCGGTCCGTCCCACCTCGGCGAGGAGGGCGGACGGGTCGAGGGGACCGCTGCGTACGGCCACCCGTCGGGTAGCGGCAGGTTCGCTCATAGAATCGGAGTCTATGACCGAGCCCGACCAGCGTGGGCCGGGCCTCCCCTGGGACCCCGACCACGAACCCCTCATCATCCCGCGGGCGGACGCCGTCCCGCCCCCCGCCCCGTCACCGTCCCCGACACCGCCGCCGCCCCGTCCCGGTGCCGGGCTGCTCGGCCCGCTCCTCGGCGGCCTGATCGGCTCGGCCGTCACCATCCTCGCCCTCGTCGCCTCCGGCCTCGTCCAGACCTCGCCGGCGGCGCCGCCGCCGGTGACCGCAGCCCGGGTCGTCGCCGCCACCGCCGCGCCGACGTCGGCGACCGGGGTCGCCGAAGTGGCCGCCTCGGTGCTCCCGTCGATCGTCACCGTCCAGGTGGAGGGTTTCGGCGGGCCCGGATCGGGTTCGGGTGTCGTCTACTCCGACTCCGGGTACGTCATCACCAACGACCACGTGGTGGAAGGCGGTGAGTCCTTCACCGTCGAGTTCTCCGACGGGACGTCCGTGCCGGCGCGGCTGGTCGGTTCCGACCCCCTCACCGACCTGGCGGTCCTCGACGTCGACCGGGCCGGGGTCACCCCCATCGTGTTCGCCGACGCCTCCACCCTGCAGGTCGGCGACGTCGCCGTGGCGGTCGGCAACCCCCTCGGTCTGCGGGGCGGGCCGTCGGTGACCGCCGGTGTGGTGTCGGCGCTGGGACGGACCCTGCAGGTGAGTGCCGACACGGTCCTCTACGGCCTGTTGCAGACCGACGCTCCGATCACCCGGGGGTCGTCGGGGGGTGCGCTCGTCAACGACCGTGGGGAGCTGATCGGGATCACCACCGCTATCGGGGTCTCCGACGTCGGCGCCGAAGGCCTCGGGTTCGCCGTCCCCTCCGACCTGGTCGCCGGAGTCGTGCCCGACCTCATCGTCGACGGGGAGGTCCGACACGCCTTCCTCGGCATCACCGGCACCACCGCCACCGCCCGGGCGGCCGGAGGGTTCGCCCCGAGCGGGGCGGTGATCACCGACTTCGTCGCCGATTCGGCGCTCCGAGCGGCAGGCGCCCAGGTCGGCGACGTGATCGTCGCCATCGACGGGGAGCCGGTCTCCTCCCTGGACGAGCTGATCACCCGGCTCCGTCACCGTCGTGCCGGCGACTCGGCGACGATCACCGTCGAACGCAACGCCAACCGCATCGACCTCGACGTCACGTTGGGATGGTTCCGCCCATGAGCGACGACGACCTGTTCTCCCGACTCTTCGAACTCTTCGACCAGCCCGGACCGGTCAACCTGAAGCTCGCCGCCGAGATGGCCCGGCACCTGGCGGGCGAACGGGAGCCGGTCGATCCGTGGGCGGCGGAAGAGTTCCGGGAGCTCACCCGCCTCGCCGAGTTCCGGCTGGAACAGGTCGCCCCCTTCCCCGTCGTCCCCGCCCCCGACGTGCTCCCCGTCGACGGACCGACCTGGGCGTTGGAGTCCCTGGAAGGTCTCGCCTACCTGGCCGACTCCCTCTCGGGGATGGCCGACGTCGCCACCGGACCGACCGCAGCCATCCTCGGGCCCCTCGGCCCCGCCCTGGCGGGGATGCAGCTCGGCTCCCTCGTCGGCGCCCTCGCCCGGTGGGTGATGGCGAGCTTCGACGCCGGCGTCCCCGTCCGTGGGGACCGTCCCACCACCTTCGTGGTCCCCAACATCGACGACTTCACCGCCCGCCACGGCCTCGACCCCCGCCATGTTCGGCTGTGGGTGGCCGTCAACGAGACCGCCCACCGGGGGGTCTTCCGGGTGCCGTGGGCGTTCGACCACCTGATCGAGCTCCTCGCCCGTTTCGGCGGTGCGGTGCGGATCGACCCCGAACGCCTCGGGGACCTCCTGGCGGGGATGCAGGGCGGACCCGACCTGGGGGCGATCGACCCCGACGTGTTCGCCGAACTGTTCGACAGCGAGGAGCTCCGCCGGGAACAGGCCGAGCTGGAGGCCTTCCTCGGATTCGTCGGCGGTTTCACCCGTCTCCTGGTGGAACGGGCCGCCGCCGAGCTGCTCCCCGACCTCGACCGGCTGTACGCCCACCGTGACGACGACCGTGCCGACGGGTTGGGTGCCGAAGGCACCGCCCTCGCCGCCACCTTCGTGGAGCCCGCCGCCATCGCCCGGGGCGTCGGGTTCTGCCGGGAGGTGGTGCGCCGCTACGGCCAGGACGCCCTCGACTCGGTGTGGCGGAAGACGGGACGGTTCCCGACGGCGGCCGAGTTGGAAGATCCGGTGGCATGGGCCGCCCGGGTGCTCCTCGACGATCTGGCCTGAACCCGGCGGGTAGCATCGGCGTCCGCCACGACGACGGAGGAGACATGTCTGCCCAGGTAGGTTCGAAAGCCCCCGATTTCACGTTGATGGATCAGGACCGCAACCCGGTCTCCCTCGCCGACCTGGCCGGCCACAAGGCCCTGATCGTGTTCATCCCCTTCCCCTTCACCGGCGTCTGCACCAGCGAACTGTGCGAGATCCGGGACCACCACGACGAGCTCTCCCAGGCGGACGGCAAGGTGGTGGTCATCACCTGCGACACCATCTTCTCCAACAAGGCGTGGGCCACCCAGGAAGGGTTCGACTTCCCGATCCTCTCCGATTTCTGGCCTCACGGGGCCGTCACCCAGGCGTACGGTTGCTTCAACGACGAGCTCGGATGCGCGACGCGGACCACCTACGTCCTCAACGCCGACGGGGTGATCCGCGACATCATCGCCACCGACCAGCTCTCCGAGGCCCGGCCCTTCGACGCCTACCCGGCGGCGCTCGGCAGGATCTGACGCGGGTTCAACCGAAGATCCTGCGCCACCAGCGGATGAAGATCGACGGCTGGTCGGGTTCGGGGAGGCCGGCGAGCACCCGGTCTTGGAGATCCGGGGGGAGGTCCCCGAACATGGCGAGGCCCCCCAGCTGGGACTCCCAGACGTAGAGGGAGGTGCCGGGGCCGTAGATCCGTTCGTAGAAGCCGTTCCCCGATTCGACACGGGTCAGCGCCTCGGAGGTCTCCAGCCGGACGGGGCGCCGGGAGTGGAGCAGGGTGAAGGCGAAGAAGCCGTCGGAGTAGTAGGCGAGCACGCTGGAGTCGTCGTAGCGGTACTGGTCGAGACGGACGAACCCTTCCACCTCGTCGGGGAGGGCCCGGGGGTCGAACTCGGTCGTGGATTCGAGGACGTGGACCACCTCCGGCTCGGATCCGGAGGTGACGATCCCGGGTGCCGACGGGTCGAAGCTGACCATGCGGGCGTCGCAGTACACCCGCTGCCCCGCCTGGAAGACGATGCTGCGCAGCAGCGCCCCGGTCTCGACGTCGAAGGTCATCCGTGCCCGGGCTTCGCCGTCCCGTTCCACCACCACCGTCTCCGCCGACCGCCCCAGATAGACACCGGGGATCGTCTCGACGATCGAATAGCGGTCGGGGCCCGGACCGTCGGTGGCCGACGCCACCTGGGTGGCCCGCACCGACCCGTCGGGTCCGGCCACCGCCAGCGACCCGTAGCCGGCACTGAGGGACTCGCCGCCTCCGACCGGTGACGTGACGACCAACGACCCGTCCCGTCCGACGATCTGGAGGACGGCGTCGCGGACCCCGTCGGGCGTGGCGCAGGTGACGATCTGGTCTCCTTGGAACTCGGCGGCGGTGGACCGCTCCAGGTAGTCGGACAGGTCGGCGGCGGTGATCACCGGGGTGAGGAGGACCATCACGACGAGAAGCGGCGCCTTCCTCATTCGGCGAACTCTCCCGTGGCGACCCGAACCTGGGCGACCTTGGTCGGGGTGAACCCGGGGTCGAGGGAGACCCGGGCTCCGAAGGGGTCGGACAGGTCCTGGGGGGTGACGGCGGTGCCGTCGGGTGCGAGCACGGAGGCGACGACGATCGAGATGGCGGCCGCGGCGGCGGCCATCCCCGCCCACACCGACTTCCGTCGGGTCAGGGGCACGACGACCGGCTCCGGCAGACCCAACGCCGTCGCGGGGACCTCCACCAGGGGCAGCGACCGGACGGCCGCCCGTGCCGCCGCCAGATCTTCGAGTTCGTCCCGGCAGCGGTCGCACTCTTCCAGATGTTCGGCCACCCGGTCCCGCTCGGCCGGGGACAGCTCCCCGTCGAGGTGGGCCGACAACAGTTCGCCCAGATGGATCATCCCAGCCGCTCCCTCAGCATCCGCCGCCCCCGGTGGATCCTACTTCTGACCGTCCCGATGGGAGCCTCCACCGCCTGGGCGATCTCCTCGTAGGAGAGGCCGACGACGTCGCACAACACCACCGCCTCCCGGAAGTCGTAGGGGAGGTCGAGGAGGGCCTTCTGGATGTCCTCACCCAGCCGGATCGACGCCAACACTTCGTCGGGTGCCGGCGACGACACCAGCCCGGTGCGGTCGAGCTCGTCGGGGAGGGCGGTCGTCGGCCGCCGTTTCCGGCGCCGCACGTCGTCGAGGAAGGCGTTGCGGGTGATCCGCCACAGCCAGCCTTCGAACGACCCCGGCCGGTAGGTGGGGAGCCCTCGGCGGACCCGCAACAGCACCTCCTGGACGAGGTCGTGGGCGTCGTCGGGATTCCCCGTGAGCCGATACGCGAAGTTGTAGATCTTCCGCCCATAGACGCGCGCCACGTCCTCCCACGAGATGTCCGATGCCGTCTCAACCATGACGGCCCACCGAATCAACGCCGTCGACCGGCGAGGGGTTCCCGGGCGGGATCAGGACTCTTCGGAGGGCTGGTCCCCGTCGTCGCCTTTGGCGCCCTCTTCGATGCCTTTGCGGAACTCTTTGGCCGACGCCCCCAACGAGCGCGCCAGTTCGGGGAGTTTCCGCGCTCCGAAGAGCAGCAGCACCACCACGAGGATGATGATGAGTTCCTGGCCTCTCAATCCGAACACTGGGGCCTCCTTCTCCCCGCATTCTACCCCCTCACCTCGTCGGCCCGGTCGCCCACCGGGTTTCCAACACTGTGACGTCGCCGCGGCGTCGAAGGGTTCCCTCAGCCCAGGGCGAGCGAGTCGACGAGCTTCTGCAGCCGTTCACGGGTAAGGAACCGACAACGCGGCTCCCGGCGTTCCCAGTCGTAGATCTGGAAGGGGGCGTACTTCTCGGAGACCAACAGGCCGCGGTCGGCCCCCGACTGGCCGAACTCGACGATGAACCGTCGGATCATCGACTCTTCGAGTTCGGGATGGCCGTCCTCCCGGTACAGGTCCTCCATGATGAACGTCTTCGTCCCGCCCTTCGTCGCCATGTAGGTGCCGGGACCGACCCCCGGTTCGATCCGGTATCCCAACAGCCGCAACGTCCCCGACACCAGCTCGGTCGCCGTCATCGTCTCCGGGTCGACCCCGAGGGCACGCAGGCCCGTCTCCACCGCCTTCGGGAGCTTCAGCTCCCGACCGATCGGCGGGAGCACGTCGGCCCCGGTCGGCGCCTCCACCCCGGGGACGGGACCGATCGGCTCTTCGAACTGCTGCTCGAGGGGGTCGGCGGCGATCGTCGTCAGGTTGAGGACCGACGGGACGCTGGGCCGGGGCGGCAGCTCGCCCGGCGTGTCGAGGGTGGTCTCGGCCACCCGGCGGGGGGTTCCCTTCCCCGCATACACCACCACCTTGGTGACCTGGCTCATCGGGAGGGTGTGGCGTTTCTCCCGCACCACTTCGACGGCTTCGGCCAGGAGCAGCTCGGTGAGCACCTCGTCGGGTTCGTCGGGCAGAGCGACGTCGAAGGTGACCCGGGCCTCCTCGTCAACCACGTGCATGTCGACGACCTTGGGACGGGGATGCACCACGTCGAGGTCGGCCTCCGGTTCGGGGACTCCGACACCCGACGTCTTCGGTTTCGCCTCCAAACCGACCTCTTCGAGTCGGCGACGTGCACGCTGCATCAGGAACGCGACGACCGCGAGGGCCGCCACGAGGATCAGGAGGGCAGTGGCGAGAGGATCCACCTCGTGTCCTTCTCTCGGGGACCAACCACCAGTCTACGCAGCCGCCCGCGCCTCTCGACCGTGTTCACGACACCCGGCGGGCGGCGGCGATGAGGCGCTCCCGACGGATCCGGCGCCGTTCACGCTCCGACAGCCCACCCCAGATGCCGAACTTCTCGCCGTTGGCGATCGCGAACTCGAGGCATTCGACCCTGACGTCGCATGCCCGGCAGATGGCCTTCGCCCGCCGGGTGGACGCCCCACGCTCCGGGAAGAACAGGTCGGCGTCGGCGCCACGACAGTTGGCGTAGTCCTGCCAGGAGAGCTCGTCGACCGCCAGGGCCTCGATGAGCTTCGCCTGCATGGGGACTCCTCCCCCCCTCATCACATAGGTGTAATTACAACATTGTGATCATGACAGACCCCGCGCGCGCCGTCAAGACCCCTTCTCGACGGCCTCACCGGTGTACCCCCGTCCCCGCCTCCACGCCGACGGGGTCTCTCCCCCAGGCCTCGGCGGAGAACGGAGGAAGACCACCACGGCCCGGCCATGCCGACGGGCGGATCGGGCGGCCGAAACGGCGTGCTTCAATGGGGACACGCCGAACACGAGGTTGGAGTGGCTACGACGACATCTTCCCGACCCGGCCGACGGCTCCCCTGGCCCGTCGAGTTCTACCGGTCGGCCATCGGCAAGAAATGGGTGATGGGCATCACCGGAGTCCTGCTCCTCGGCTTCGTCCTCTCCCACATGATCGGGAACCTGAAGGTGTACATCGGGTTCCTCGAGGAGGAAGGCGCCTACGAGATCGACCTGTACGGAGAGGCGCTCCGGTCGTTGCTGTTCCCGATCATCCCCAAGTTCTGGCTGCTCTGGGTGATCAGGATCGGCCTCATCGTCGCCTTCGCCCTCCACATCCACGCCGCCTACGCCCTCACCGTCATGAACCACCGGGCCCGACCCGAGGGCTACCAGGGTCCCCGCCAGTACCTGGTCGCCAACTACGCGTCCCGGACCATGCGGTGGAGCGGGGTGATCGTCCTCGCCTACCTCCTGTTCCACCTCGCCGACTTCACCTGGGGGATCCAGCCCTTCGCCCCCGACACCTTCGTCCGGGGCGACATCTACCGGAACCTCGTCGACTCGTTCTCGCGCTGGCCCGTGTCGGTCCTCTACATCGTCGCCAACCTGCTGTTGGGCGTGCACATCTTCCACGGTGCCTGGTCGATGTTCCAGAGCCTCGGGGTGAACCATCCCACCTTCAACCGCTGGCGTCGCTGGTTCGCCCAGGCCTTCGCGGCAGTGATCGTGATCGGCAACGTGAGCTTCCCGGTGGCGGTGCTCACCGGAATCGTGAAGTGAGGACGCCCATGCCCATCGAACTCGACCCGAAAGTCCCGGCCGGTCCCCTCGAGGACAAGTGGGACGAGCACAAGTTCTCGATCCGGCTGGTCAACCCCGCCAACAAACGGAAGTACCGGATCATCGTCGTCGGGACCGGCCTGGCCGGGGCCTCCGCCGCCGCCAGCTTCGGCGAGCTCGGCTACAACGTCGACGTCTTCACCTACCACGACAGTCCCCGCCGGGCCCATTCGATCGCCGCCCAAGGCGGGATCAACGCCGCCAAGAACTACCAGAACGACGGCGACTCCGTGTTCCGTCTCTTCTACGACACGATCAAAGGGGGCGACTACCGGTCGCGGGAGGCGAACGTCTACCGCCTCGCCCAGGTGTCCCTCAACATCATCGACCAGGCGGTGGCCCAGGGCGTCCCCTTCGCCCGCGAATACGGCGGCCTGTTGGACAACCGCTCCTTCGGAGGCGCCCAGGTGTCGCGGACGTTCTACGCCCGCGGCCAGACCGGCCAGCAGCTCCTCCTCGGTGCCTACCAGGCGCTCATGCGCCAGGTCCACGCCGGCAAGGTGACGCTGCACACCCGCAAAGAGATGCTGGATCTCGTCACGAAGGACGGCCGGGCGGTCGGGATCATCGTCCGGGACCTCACCACCGGCGAGATCACCTCCCACTCCGCCCACGCGGTCGTGCTGGCGACCGGCGGCTACGCCAACGTCTACTACCTGTCCACGAACGCGATGAACTGCAACGCCACCGCCATCTGGCGGGCCCACAAGAAAGGCGCCGCGTTCGCCAACCCGTGTTTCACCCAGATCCATCCCACCTGCATCCCCCAGAGCGACGAGTTCCAGTCGAAGCTCACCCTCATGTCCGAGTCGCTCCGCAACGACGGACGGATCTGGGTGCCGAAGAAGCCCGGCGACGACCGCCCACCCAACGAGATCCCCGAAGACGAACGGGACTACTACCTGGAACGGATGTACCCGGCGTTCGGCAACCTGGTCCCCCGGGACGTCGCCTCCCGGGCGGCGAAACGCATGGTCGACTCGGGCCACGGGGTCGGTCCCCGCCACAATGGCGTGTACCTGGACTTCGCCGACGCCATCACCCGGCTCGGCAAGCACGTCATCGAGGAGCGGTACGGCAACCTCTTCGAGATGTACGAGCGGATCACCGACGAGAACCCCTACGAGGTGCCGATGAGGATCTATCCGGCCCCCCACTACACGATGGGAGGCCTGTGGGTGGACTACAACCTGATGACCACCATCCCCGGGCTGTTCGCCATCGGGGAGGCGAACTTCTCCGACCACGGCGCCAACCGGCTGGGGGCGTCGGCCCTCATGCAGGGCCTCGCCGACGGATACTTCGTCCTCCCCTACACGATCGGCGACTACCTGGCCGACTACCTGAACACCGACCCGGTCCCGACCGACGACCCGGCGTTCACGGAGGCCCGCAACGCCGTCGAAGACCAGATCGCCCGCTTCCTCGAGAGCCGAGGCACCCGCACCGTCGACCACTACCACCGGGAGCTGGGCAGGATCCTGTGGGACTACTGCGGCATGTCCCGCAGCGCCGAAGGCCTCCAGAAGGCCCTGTCGGAGATCCCGGCCCTCTACGAAGAGTTCAAGACCGACGTCAGGGTGCTCGGCGAGAACGAGACGGTGAACCAGTCCTTGGAGAAGGCGGGCCGGGTGGACGACTTCTTCCAGCTCGGGTTGCTCATGTGCATCGACGCCCTCCAACGGGAAGAGTCCTGTGGCGCCCACTTCCGGGAGGAGTACCAAACCCCCGAAGGCGAGGCGCTGCGACGCGACGACGAGTTCTCCTACGTCTCGGCGTGGGAGTGGACGGGAGCCGAGCCGGTGTTACACCGGGAGCCCCTCACCTTCGAGTTCGTGACGCCGACGACGAGAAGCTACAAGTAATGGCCAGGGGAGTGACGAGATGAACATCACGCTTCAGGTGTGGAGACAGGCGAAACCTTCCTCCCCCGGCGGATTCAAGACGTACCTGGTGGAGGACGTGAGCCCCGACATGTCCTTCCTGGAGATGCTCGACGTCCTCAACGAGCGGCTCGTCCTCCAAGGCGAAGAACCGATCACCTTCGAGAGCGACTGCCGGGAGGGGATCTGCGGCGCCTGCGGGGTGATGATCAACGGGCTCCCCCACGGCCCCCAGCTCGGCACCGCCACCTGCCAGCTCCACATGCGGAAGTTCTCCGACGGGGACACGATCACCGTCGAACCGTGGCGGGCAGCCGCCTTCCCCGTGGTGAAGGACCTCATGGTGGACCGCTCCGCCTTCGACCGGATCATCGAAGCAGGCGGCTACATCTCGGTGAACACCGGGTCGCCCCCGGACGCCAACGAGATCCCGGTTCCGAAGCCGGTGGCGGACACCGCCTTCGACGCCGCCGCCTGTATCGGCTGCGGCGCCTGCGTGGCGGCGTGTCCCAACGGCGCCGCCAACCTGTTCACCGCCGCCAAGGTGGCGCACCTCAACCTGTTGCCCCAGGGACAGCCGGAACGGTGGGACCGGGTGGTGGCGATGGTGGACACGATGGAGGAGTTCTTCGGGTCCTGCACCAACCACGGCGAATGCGAAAAGGCCTGCCCCAAGTCCATCTCCATCGACTTCATCGCGCTCTTGAACCACGACTACGTCAAGGCCAAGTTCAAGAACCGCCGCCTCGTCGCCCAGCAGGGCTGACCGCACCGGCCCCGACTTCCCGGAAAAACGGGTCACTCAACTCCAGTTTTTCGCCTAGCCTGCCGATGAGTAGATCTCCAGACTGGGTCGGTGGAGGATGCACAACAGGGAGCGCGGAGCCACGATGGTGGAGGCTGCATTGGTCCTACCCATCGTGCTGCTGGCCATCGTGGCCGTCCTCGAGTTCGGGATGGCATTCAAGAGCTGGCTCTCGGTGAGCCACGCCGCCCGGGAAGGGGCCCGGGCCGGCGCCACCTACGGCAACGACCTACGGGCCGACATTCTCATCCTCGACGAGATCACGGCGACGATGGCGGCGGCGGCCAGTGCCAGCATCCAACACGTCCAGATCTACAACCCCCAGACCGGGGTCGGCACCACCTACTACTACACGCCGGGTTCGAACTGCAACGGCACCGACTGCTGCGACTGGAACCCCTGTCCCGATCCCGACCTCCCCACGCCGCCCTACGCGGTGCCGGTATGGGACCCGGTGACCCGTGACGTGTCCGCCCCCGTCACCGACCGTATCGGGGTGAGCATCACCTACGACCACCAGTGGATCACCGGGATGTTCGCTTCGACGTCGACGTTCAACACCGCCGTCGAATTCCAGATCGAGCCCCAGATCTTCGAATGAGAAGGACCACACGTCGCCGGGATCGAGGGGCCGCGGTGGTGGAGGCGGCCATCATCCTGCCGATCCTGCTCGTCCTCGCCATCGGCCTGGCCGAGATCGGGTTCGCCGCCATCGACCGGCTCACCATGGCGAACGCCGCCCGCACCGGCGCCCGGGTCGGAGCCGCCGCCGGCAACACCCCCGGCGCCGATCAGTCGATCCTCCGTTCGGTGGAACAGGCCGCCTGCGCCCTCCGGTACGGCTCCCTCGTCTCGGTGGAGATCTACGAAGCCGACGCCAACGGGAACCCGTCCGACCCGGCCACCAAACTCAACCTCTACACCCCCGCCACGGGCGGCCTGAACTGCACCAACTCCGCCACCACCAACCTCACCTGCGCCAACGGCTGCCCGTGGACGCCTGCCAGCCGATCGGTGGTGGTCACCAACCTCGACGAGGTCGGGGTCAGGGTCACCTACACCCACGAATGGATCACCGGGGTCCCGCCCTGGACCGGGACGGTCACCTGGACCGACCGAACGGTGATGCGCCTCGAGCCGGACAACGGACTCGGCTCATGACTCAGGAGACGCCGATGCGAACGCCCAGGTCTTTCGTCCACCGCCTCCACGCCGACGAACGGGGAGTGTCGGTCCCCCTCGTCGCCGTGATGTTCACGGTGCTGTTGGGAATGGCCGCCTTCGCCGTGGACCTCGGGTGGTTCTACATCAACGCCGCCCAGGTGCAACGCACCGCCGACGCCGGTGCCCTCGCCGCCGTCGTCCACATGCCCCAGGACTTCGCCGGCGCCACCGTCGCCGCCAACGAAGTGACCACCGCCAACGGCTACACGAACGGGGTCGACGGCGTCACCGTCACCGTCGCCCAGGTCCCCAACGAACCCAACCAGGTGGATGTGACCGTCACCGACGTCGTCCCCACGTTCTTCCTGAAGGTGTTCGGGATCGACACCATGACGGTCTCCCGTCGGGCCCGGGCCGAATACGTCCCTCCGCTGCCACTGGGAAGCCCCGACAACCAGTTCGGGAACTCCTGCGATCCGGGCGAATCCGGATGCAGCGGCCAACCGAACTTCTGGGCGAACATCCACGGCCGCCACACCGACACCCGGATGGGCGACGCCTACTCGTCGTACTGCGACGACGGTGCCGGGAGCGGCAACTCCGGCTGCGCCCAGAACCCGACGTGGCGGGAGCGGGGCTACCTGTACGGGGTGGAGGCCCAGGGCGCTTCGTCGTTCACCATCCAGTTCGTCGACGTCGAGTTCCGCAACGACTCGGGCGGATACCCCACCGGAGACGGGATCCGCACCGGCGACCGCGGCTGCGAGGTCAGCTGGAACTCGGGCGGGCCGGACTGCGGACAGACCGTCCGGGTTCGTCTCTACGCCCCCGACCCCACGCCCCTCGACATCTCCGACAACACGCTCCTCTGCTCGGTCGACATCCCGCCGGTCCCCCAGGTCCCCGAGAGCGACCCCTATGTGTGGTCGTCGCCGGCGGGCTGTTTCACCGTCAACAACCCGTCGACGGGCATCTACGTCGTCCAGGTCCAAGTACTGGACTCGGGGGGCAACGACGACGGCCTGAACCGGTATTCGGTCCGGGTCGTCTCCCCCGGCAACGCCGCCCGCCTGTACGGGCTCGGGGACATGTCGATCTACAACAACGCCTCGGGCACCACCACCGAGTTCTACCTGGCCGAGGTGTCGGACATCTACCGGGGCAAGACCTTCATCGTCGAGCTGTACGACCCGGGCGAAGCCAACCCGGGCGGCACCATCCAGATCATGGCGCCGTCGGGGCCGGGGAGCTGGTCGGTGTTCGCCTCCTGCGAACAGTACGTGAAGCTGCAGTGGCCCGACCCGTGGACGTATCGGGGCACCCTCAGCCCCTGTCAGTTCTTCGCCCAGAGCGGTGGTGCCCAAAGCGTCTGGGACGACCGGTACAACGGCGACTGGATCAAGCTGGAGATCACCCTGCCCACCTCCTACACCTGTTCGGCGAACTGCTGGTGGAAGGTGAACTACAACTATCCGAACTCGGTGAACGACACCACCACCTGGCGGGCGTACATCGTCGGAAACCCGGTGCATCTCATCCCCAACGGGTGACCGGGTCGTGGAGACGGCCGACCTGCTGGCAGCGGCCTTCGTCGACGATCCCCTCCACGTCTGGGCGTTCCCCGGGGACCGCGACCGTCGTCTCCGCCGGCTCCGCTGGCTGATGGGGGCGCTGGTGGAGGCGCTGGCCGACACCTGTCTGATCGATCGTGACGATGCCGGGGTCGCCGTGTGGCGCCCGCCCGAGGTGTCCCGTCCCCTCCCTCCCGGAGTCGCCCTGCGCCACCGTATCGCCTGGGCACCGGTCCGACTGGGGATCCCGGCGGTGCTGCGCCTCCGGGCCGCCGGCGTCGACGTGGAGCGGCAGGCGGCCTCCGACACCGCAGGCCGTCCCCACTGGACGTTGGAGCTCGTCGCCACCGACCCCGAGACCCGGGGCCGTGGCCACGGCTCACGCCTCGTCGAACGGGGCGCCCGCCGGGCGGCGGCGACGGGCTGCGTCGTGTACGCCGTCACCCACAACCCCGCCAACCTCCCCTGGTTTCGGCGTCGGGGTTTTCGGGTGGCGAGCGTCCGGTCGCTGCGGCGTGGGCCTCGGGTGTGGGGTCTGGTGTGCGAACCGGACCTCTGACCGCCGTCCTACGATCGGGTCATGCGCACACCGCCCCGCCTGCTCCCGGCGCTCATCACCCCGTTCACCCGGAGAGGAGACCTCGACCTGCCTGCCCACGTCCACAACCTGACCACGTTGTGGGAGCGGGGGATCCGAGGGTTCCTCCTCGGCGGGTCGACCGGTGAAGGCCCCTACCTGGAGCCCGGGGAACGCCGTGCCCTGACCGCCACCGCCCGGGAGACACTGGGACGGCGTACCTTCCTCATGACGGGTGTGGCAGCCGAATCGACCCGAGCCGCCCTGGCGCAGACCGCCGAGGCGGTCGAGGGCGGAGCCGACGCCGTCCTCGTCCTCACCCCCACCACCCTGGTGCGGGGCCGGAACGGCCTGGTCGTCGGGTTCTTCCGGGAGGTGGCCGACCGAGCCGGGATCCCCGTATTCCTCTATTCGGTACCGGTCGTCACCGCCTACAGCCTCGCCGACGGGGCGATCGACGAGCTCCGTCGGCTCCCCGGCGTCGTCGGGATGAAGGATTCGGGTGGTGACGCCGTGCGGATCCTCCGCACGGTGGCCGCCCACGACGACGGCTTCCTCGTCTTCAACGGGGCGTCGGCGTCGGTGGCGTTGGCGATGGGAGCGGGAGCCCACGGGGCGATCACCGCCTCCGCCAACTACGCGATACCGCTGCTGGCGGAGCTCACCAGCCGGCCCGGGCGTTCCCCGACGGCGGTGACCGCCGCCCAGCGCCGCCTCACCGAGCTGACACAGGTGGTGGAAGCCCACGGTGTCGCCGGAACGAAGGCGGCGTCGGCGGTCGTCGGGCTCGCACCGGGAACGCCCCGCCGTCCCCTGCGACCGGTGGGACGCGGGGCTGCGCGGGCGATCGAGGCGGCGTTGCGGGATGCGGGCCTCTCCGGCTGATCCCCCCTGTTTTTGAACCCTTAGTCAAATCCGTGGCCGACTGCTAGCCTCGGTGCGGTCCACCACCACGACGGAAGGAGCAGGCGTGGCTGTGAAGTTCCTGAGCGAGGAATGGGCCCAGGCGGTGACCGAAGCCCTCAACTCGCATGACGGGTTCAAGAGTGCCATCGGCAACGCCGATCTGAGCCTCCAATTCAACGTCTCCGACGGTCCCGAGGGCGACATCTCCTACTACCTGAAGACCTCCGGCGGTGAAGCGGAGGTAGCCCTGGGCACCTTGGAGAATCCCGACGTGACCGTCGGCCAGACCTACGACACCGCCGCCGCCATCTCCCGCGGCGAGCTCAACACCCAGACCGCCTTCATGACCGGCAAACTGAAGGTCAGCGGCAACCTGGCGAAGCTCATGATGCACCAGTCGGCGATCCAACAGTGGGGCAACGCCGTCGAAGGCATCGACGTCGAGTACTGACCCCGAACACGGACCTGTCGACACGGAGAGGGCCCCCGACGTCGTCGGGGGCCCTGTGCGTGGGTCGGTCCGCTACTTCTTCCGGTTGTTGACCAGATCCTTCAACCCCTTGCCGGCCCGGAACACCGGCGCCTTCGACGCCTTCACCTTGATGGTCTCGCCGGTCTGAGGGTTGCGGGCCGTCCGGGCGGCACGCTTGCGCACCTCGAAGGTGCCGAAACCGGTGATGGAGACCTTCTCCCCCTTCTTCAGGCTCTTCGAGATGGTGTCGATCACCGCATCGACGTGAGCCTGCGCCTCGGCCTTGGAGGACTTGACCGCCTTCGCCACGGCCTCGACGAGCTCGGACTTGTTCATAGGTGTGTCCCTCCTGGTCGGGAAACGAATGACACCGGTGTGATTCTACGGCCCGCGACCCTTCGACCTCAAGCCCGCCGAATCCCCGCCCCGAACCGGACAGGCCGATCAGGCGTGTCCGAGGAGGACCCCGACCGCCAGCACCGCCACGACCACGATCCCGACGAGGGCGAACCGGCGGTCCCCTTCCCTCCACCACGACCAGATCAGGGTGACGACCCCGGCGACCGGGGTGAGGGCGAGGATGAGGATCCCGGTGGCGGCGACCCGGTCGGGTATGGATCCGTCCCGCCAGAGGCCGGCGAGGCGCACCGGGACCGGCACCCGCTCCCCCTCCCCCAAGGCGATCCCGGTGCCCACGACGATCAACGTGGTGGCCAAACCGAGACCGACGCGCAGCAGCGTCTGGATGCGCATCTGCACCTGCGGGGGTCCGGGCCGCTCAGCCACCGAAGGTCACCCCCACGGCCCTGAGACCCATCTGGATGGCCACGACCGCCAAGATGAGGGCCATCACCCGTTTCAGGATCTCGGGACGGGCCCGGCCCGACGAGTGGGTGCCGAGCCACGAGCCGACGATCACCCCCAGGGTGAGGGGAGCGACGACGAGGGGTTCGACGAACCCCCGAGCGAAGTAGATGAAGACGCTGGCGGCGGCCGTCACCCCGATCATGAAGTTGGAGGTGGCGGCAGCGACCTTGACGGGGACGTCCATCCCCAGATTCATCGCCGGCACCTTCAAGAATCCGCCACCGACACCCAACATGCCGGACACCCCTCCGGCCAGGAGCGACACCGACCAGCCGACCGGAAGGTGCTCGACCCGGTACCGCACCAGCCCGCCGCGAACGTCGTCGATGTAGGCACCGGCGAGGGTACCGGACTCCTCCCAGCCGGTGGCGTCCTCGGGGACGGTCTCCACGGTCCTGTCGCGGGGCCGCTGCGCACCCCGGAGCATGAGCACCGCCGTCGCCGCCATCACCACCGCGAAGATCCCTGCCAGGACGTCTTCGGCAAGTACCGCCGCAGCCAGGCCACCGGCGATCGCCCCCACCGTGGTGGCGACCTCCAACGTGAGGGCGAGACGCATGTTGGCGATCCCCCGCCCCACGTACACGCTCCCGGCCGTCGTGGAGGTGGCGATGACGGCCACGAGGGACGCGGCGACCGCCACCTGGAAGTCGAGTCCGAATCCGAGGACGAGGGCGGGGACGATGATGACGCCACCGCCGATGCCGACCAGCGCCCCCAGCCATCCTGCGCCGAGGCCGAGGCCGGCGAGGGCCAGCAACGTGGAGAGGGTGAGGGCGTTCATCGCAGTCTGGGAGGCCGGCGCTGATGCCTTCCCCAGGGCGCGCCCGGACGGCGTCGATTCGGCATGAGCCGACGCTAGCTCGCGCCGCGTTCGGCCCCCAATCCGACCTCAGACGAAACCGAGCTCCCGGACCGTGTCCCGTTCCTTGATCAGCTCGGCCACCGAGGCGTCGATCCGCTGACGGCTGAAGTCGTCGATCTCGAGGCCCTGGACGATCTCCCAGCGTCCGTCCCGGCAGGTCACCGGGAACGAAGACACCAGCCCTTCGGGCACCCCGTAGGAGCCGTCGGAGACGACCGCCATGCTCACCCAGTCGCCTTCGGGGGTCCCGAGGATCCAGTCGTGGACGTGGTTGATGGCGGCGTTGGCGGCCGATGCGGCCGAGGAGGCGCCCCTGGCTTCGATGATGGCGGCACCCCGTTTGGCCACCGTCGGGATGAAGACCTCGGCGACCCAGTCGGGGTCACCCACCGCCTCCCAGGCGTTCTTCCCATCGACCTCACAGTGGAAGAGGTCCGGGTATTGGGTGGTCGAATGGTTCCCCCAGATCGTCATCTTCTTCACGGCGGTGACGGGCACCCCGACACGTTTGGCGAGCTGGGTCTTCGCCCGGTTGTGGTCGAGGCGGGTCATCGCCGAGAAGTTCGCCGGGTCGAGACCTTCGGCGTTGTTGACGGCGATGAGGGCGTTGGTGTTGGCCGGATTCCCGACCACGACGACCTTCACGTCCTTCTTCGCCGACGACGCCAACGCCCGTCCCTGCACCTGGAAGATCTTGCCGTTCGCTTCGAGGAGGTCGGAGCGTTCCATCCCCTTCTTCCGGGGCATCGCCCCCACCAGCATGGCGATGTCGGCGTCGGCGAAGCCCACTTCGGGATCGTCGGTGGTGACGACGTCGCCGAGCAGCCCGAAGGCGCAGTCCTCCAGCTCCATCACCACCCCTTCGAGGGCGGGCAACGCCGGCGGGATCTCGATGAGGGAGAGGTCGACCGGCTGGTCGGCACCCAGCATCTCACCGGCGGCGATACGAAACAGCAGGCTGTAGCCGATCTGGCCGGCGGCGCCGGTCACGGCCACTCGAATTGGGTCCTTCATACCGCCAGCGTAGCGGTCGCCTCCCCACCGCCGGTAGAGCCGGAAGACCGATGTCCGGTCGGGTCAGCCGCCGGGTTCGGCGGCGACGCAGCGGATCCACACCTCGGCCGTGGCCACGACTCCTTCCACCACCTGATAGAAGCAGGTTCGTGCCGGACTCGACCACACGAACTCCCGTCCGCCCGGGACGTCGCTCTCCCCCACCGGCGTCCACCCCTCCTCGACCAGCGCCTCCCGGAGCCGTCCTTCGAGGACGTCGGGGGGGTCGTCGGTCTCCTGGTAGACGACCACGGCATCCGAGGTGATGCTCACCACCGGCTCCAACCCGTCGACCACGACGACGTCGTCGGGAAGGGAGGCGGGATCCTGGTCGCCACGTATCGCCTCCAACGGTCCGGCGGATGCATTCGAGGCGTCCCGCAGGCGCAGCACGGTGACGGCGAGATCGACCAGCGGGACATCGGCACGCCATTGGTCGAGTCGGTCCCGGACGAAGGCCCTGGCGGCGAAGAACCCGGCGACTCCGAGCCCGACGACGAGCACCAGAGGGATGAGACACCCGAAGGTGAGACATCCCCGTCGCCGGCGAGGCTCCTCGGTCACGGCGCCACCACCAGGTATTCCCCAGGCCGGTCACGGTCCGACGCGACGGCGAATCCGAGTTCCCGCAGAGCGGCGGCGGCATGGTCCCGCATCGGGTAGTCGGGCGGACGGTCCGGCCGGTGGGGATCCTGGACCGAGTAGTCGTCTCGGAGGTAGTCCTCCAGCATCGGGACCGCCGTTTCCAGTCGGAGACGACCGGCGAGCTCCATCACGTGGGCGGCGACGGGGCGACTGGGGGGATCCGCCAGGAGGGCGAGGAGGTCCTCGTCGACGTCCTCTCCCAGGTACCCGAGGGCCACCACGTACCAGGCTCGGACCACCCCGTCGGCCGTCGCGGCACGGCGTCGGATCTCGGGTACGGCGTCGGGCCCCAGGCCGACCATCGCCGCCATGTAGGCCTCCTGGAGCGTCTCGGAGTACTCCAGCCATCCGAACCGACGGCCGGGGCTCGGTTCGGCGACTTCGGCTTGGAGGACGTCGCCGAGCTGGCTCACCGCCTCGGCCGGAGGAAGGCCGGCCTCGACGATCCGATACGCGCCGCCCAACCGTTCCCGAGGCGGAAGGTCGGCGAGGGGTCGAGCGACCTCCGCCTCGACCACGGCGGGGACGCTCGTCGGCTCCGTCGGTTCCTGCTCCGACGAACCGCAGGCCGAGACGACGACGACGAACGACACGGCGACCGCCACCGACCGCCTCATGGCGGCCCATCTCCCCATTGGCTCCCCGGCGCCGCCCAGTCTTCGGTACGCGCACTGCCGGTCTCCCACCGGATCTCCTCCCAGTAGGCGGTGCATTCCTCGTCGGAGATCCCCACCGACTCGAGTTGGGCCTTCGTGAGACCACCGATCGAACACGAGTACTTGTCGCCGACCTCCAGACCGAGGTTGTGACCGTCGGGGGCGACCTGGGCGGCCTCCAGGGCATCCGGCACGTCGTCCTCGTCGATGTCCATGACACATCCCGGACGGGGGTCGGCCTTGCCGTCGCGATCGACGTCCCAGCAGCGCACCTTCATGCCGCCACGCCACCAGTTCTCCGAGTTCTCCCGATGCCGGTTCTCGTGGATGAGGGTGATGGCGAAGTTGTCGATGTAGGCGACCAGCACCCCGTCGGCCGCCCGTACGTCCAGCTGGTAGGTCTCGGGGTCGCACAGGCGGAGGTATTCGTCCCCCTTCGTGTACTCGCCGATGGACTTGTCGCCGCCGCAGTCGTCGATGACCCGCACCTTGTCGATCCCGTTCCGAGCCGACGTCTGCATCCAGTAGTAGAACCAGTTGGGGGTCTCGCCTTCGGGGTTGTTCTCGGCGTCGATGGGGAAGAAGACCTCGACGGTGAGGGGCTGGATCGGCCGGCAGATCCTTTCGACGGCGGGGTCGGTGTATTCGACGTCGATCACCCGCTTCCCGAACTCGACGGTGTCTTCGGGGAGTCCGCTCCATTCGAACTTCACGGCGGGACCGACCAGGTCCTCGGGGGTGTAGGAGGCGTCGAAGGGCACGTCGACCTCCCAGCGCACCGCCCGACGGGCGAAACCGGGGAGATCGCGGAGCCGGGCTTCGTCTTCGATCCGTCCCGGGGTGTCGTCGTCGAAGACGAGCCGGGGAGGGTCGGGGGCGGCGACCGCCGGGGTGCAGCTTCCGACGATCTCCACCTGGGCGACCTGGGTTCCCTCCAGGATGTTCGTCCAGGTCTCGGACGACCGGACGGCTCCACCGGCTGCCTCGAGGGTGCCGAGCCGCAGATAGGAGATCGTCTTCTCCTGGCCGGCGGCCAGGTCGGAAGGCAGCGGGGGGATGGGAACCTGCATGCCCATGGCGGTGCCGCCCATCTCGACGTTCGACCCTTTCCGCACGATGAAGACGGTGCCCATCGGCGACGTCCACGACGACTCGCCGCTGGTGACGTAGGGATGAGAGATCTCGACGTCGAGGGTCCAGGTGACCGTTCCGTCGTCCCGCTCTTCGAAGGTCAGGTCGATGACGTCGGTGGCGGGATCCAAGGGGTCGGTCCCGGACCCGAAGAAGTCGTCCTGGAAGGTGATGTCTTCTGCCGAGAGGAAGGTGGTGTTCTTCGTGGTCCAGGCGACGCTGCCGGAGCTGAGGCGGTAGCGGGATCCACCGTCTTCCGCCTCGAGCCGGAAGGTGATGAAGGCGTCGTAGGAGGCCCGGATCGGGGGGGTTCCGGCCGGTGCGACCTGGCGGATCTGGTCGGTGATCGAAGCCATGTCGGTCCCCATCGTCTCCACCAGCGCCGGATTCTGGAGCAGCTCGAACACGAGCTGTACTGCCCCTCCCGCCCGGGTGGCGGCGACGGGCGCGAAGGAGCCGAGGATGAAGGCGTTGGCGATCCCGTCGTAGGTGGCGCCCGGACCTCGTTCGCTGTATCGGATCGACCCCCACAGGACGCCGTCTTCGGGTTGGGCCGCGGCCACCACCGGACCGCCCGGACCGACGAAGGCCGCCGCCGTCGCCACGACGACGGCGGCGGCGACCGTTCGACGCCCGAAGGTGGACATCCTGCCCATGGCACCATCATGGGTCCGGCGGCCAACGTCGGGCCAAAGCCGCGCCGCCCGGTCGAGGGCGACGGCGCCGGGGACCCCGGGTCGCCGTCACGGGTCGGTCACGGCTGATAGCAGACCTCGGCCGACTGGGGCCCGGTCTGGCCTGCGGCATCGACGGCGGCCACCCGGTAGCAGTTGGTTCCGGCGATCCAATCACGGGGGTAGTCGACGAACTGGGTACGTCCGTCGCCCAGGTCCTGCGACCTGCCTCCGAGCTGGGAAGGGTCGTGGGGTACGGACACGAGGAGGCTCTTCGCCTGGCCGGGCTGTTCGGAATACCAGATGTCGTAGTGGTCGATGTCCGCTTCGCCGTTGCGACGCCAAACGACGCTGATCTCCAGGCTGCCTGCGCCTTCACCGACGGTGAGTTCCGCCACCTGGCCGGGGGGCGGATCGGGGAGACACACCTCGGCGGAGAAGGGACCTTCGTTGGATGCGGCGTCGACGGCGCGTAGCTCGTAGCAGTCGCCACCGGCGGTTTGGCTGCGCCCGTTGACGTCCACATAGGCGGTCCGCCCGCCACCCAGGTCCTGGGCCAGGCCTCCGAGGCGGGCCGGGTCGTGGGGAACCACGTCGACCAGGCTCTTGGAGCCGCCCGGCGTGGCCGACCACCAGATCTCGTAACGGTCGACGTCGGGTTCGGGATTGCGGTCCCAGGAGATGTCGATCTCGCCGCTGCCGGCCCCGAGGCCGACGACGACACCGGTGACGACACCGGGGGGCGGGTCGTTCGCCGTGGTGGTGGGTCGGACGGTCGTCGTGGTGGTGGGTTGGACAGTTGTCGTGGTGGTGGCAGCGGTCGTCGTGGTGGTCGAGATGGCTGCCGTGGTCGAGGTCGCCGCCGTGGTCGAGGTCGCTGCCGTGGTCGAAACGGCTGCCGAGCTCGGCGGCGCAGCCGAACTGGTCGACGTGTCGGCGGCGTCGGGTGAGGCCGCCGGAGCGCAGGCCGCGAGGAGGACCCCCGCTGCGACGAGCCGAATCGTGAACGACCCCATCGGTCTCTCCTTTCCCGCCTCGGGGGTACGTCCCGACGGCCGGGACGTCAAGGCCGTGCGTGCAGGGCTTGCGGGAATCGTGCCCGGCGCCGCCAAAGCGCTCCCAAAATGGCCGGGCAGCTACGGGGAGGGGTGCCGGCGTTCGGGCACCAACCGGGCGCCACCCACCAGCCGAGCCCGGCCGTCACCGCCGACGTATTCGAGCCGGTCGACGTACGGCCGTGCGACGGATCCCCGTTCGAGACGGACCGTTCCCCCCTCCCAGGCGACGTCCACCCGGTCGTCGTCGACCACCACCGCCCGGCCGCCGAGGACCTCACCGTAGAACGCCGACCCCGCCTCGAGGTCGGGGGTGCGGATCACCACCCTGCGCAGGACGGCTGGTTCCCCTCCCACCCGCACCGCCTCGGGATCCCACCACCGCTCCCCCGCCATCAGGAAGGGGCCGTCCCGTAACGCCGCCTCCACCATCTCCGAGATCGGCGGGGTGTCGTATCCGGGCTGGGCGATCTGGATCACCGTGCCGTGGGATTGGCGGGGATGGATGAAGGCCTCCCGCCAGGCCGGGTTCGTCAGGTCGGCGTTGACCGGCTCGAACCCGAGGTCGGAGAGACGTTCCAGTTCCGCTTCGATGTCGTCGACCTTGAAGGTCAGATGGTGGGGACCCTCCCCCGATTCGGCGAGGAACCGCGCCAGGAAACCGTCCCGGGAGGACGGATGGGGCGTGATGATCTCGACGGTCATCCCGTCGACGCCCATCCGCAGCTGGGCGGCCCGGAACCCCTTCCCCGGCGGCTCCCCACCCCACAGGGGCACCGCCCCGAGCTCGCCGGCGAGGACCCGGAACACCGGGTCGGGGTCGCCGACCGCCAGCGCCACGTGGTCGAGCTTCACGGCCGGCCGGTCACATCCGTTCGATGACGGCGTCGGCGAACTGGGAGGTCTTCACCTCGTTGGCGCCCTCCATCAGCCGGGCGAAGTCGTAGGTGACGATCTTGTCGCCGATCGCCGCCTCCATGCCCCGCACGATGAGGTCGCTCACCTCGGTCCAACCCAGGTACCGGAACATCAACTCTCCGGAGAGGATGAGCGAGCCCGGGTTGACCTTGTCGAGGCCGGCGTACTTGGGGGCGGTTCCATGGGTCGCTTCGAAGACGGCGTGGCCCGTCTCGTAGTTGATGTTGCCTCCCGGGGCGATGCCGATGCCGCCGACCTGGGCCGCCAACGCGTCGGAGATGTAGTCGCCGTTGAGGTTCATGGTGGCGATCACGTCGTATTCGGCGGGACGGGTGAGGATCTGCTGGAGGAAGGCGTCGGCGATGACGTCTTTGACGAGCAGCCGGTCTCCGGGGTCGCCGCCGCAGTCCTCCCAGGACACGGCCACGTCCGAGAATTCGTCGCGTACCAGCTCGTACCCCCACGTGCGGAAGGCACCTTCGGTGAACTTCATGATGTTGCCCTTGTGGACGAGGGTGACCGAGCTGCGACCGTTGTCGAGGGCGTAGCGGATCGCCGCCCGCACCAGCCGTTTCGTGCCGTACTCGGAGATCGGTTTGATCCCGATCCCCGAATCCGGACGGATGTCCCAGCCGAACTCGTCGTGGAGGAACCCGAGGAGCCGTTTCGCCCCTTCCGACCCGGATTCGAGTTCCTTGCCGGCGTAGACATCCTCGGTGTTCTCCCGGAAGATCACCATGTCCACCAGTTCGGGCCGTCTCACCGGCGACGGGACACCCCGATACCAGCGCACCGGCCGGACGCAGGCGAACAGGTCGAGGGTTTGGCGGAGGGCGACGTTGAGGCTGCGGATCCCCCCTCCGACCGGTGTGGTGAGGGGACCTTTGATGCCGACCAGGAAGGTGCGGAACGCCTCGACGGTCTCGTCGGGCAGCCACGAACCGGAGGCGTTGTAGGCCTTCTCCCCGGCGAGGACCTCCTTCCATTCCACCTTCCGGGCACCCCCGTAGGCCTTGTCGACGGCGGCGTCGAACACCCGCACCGCCGCCGCCCAGATGTCGGGCCCGATCCCGTCGCCTTCGATGTACGGCAGGATCGGATCGTCGGGTACCTGCAGGCCGTCGGGGCCCATCGTGATCGGGGTGGCCATACCTCACTCCTAGGATTCGAGAACTACCCCGTGACACTAGTGGCGCCGCCGGTTCCCGCCCGTGCCGACGGCCGAGACCGGGTTCGGGCACAATCGGAGCGCCACCATGACCTTCGTCCAGCTCCTCGGCGGTCGCGAATTCCGGAGACTCCTCGCCTCCCAGGTCGTCTCCAACCTCGGCAGCGGCCTGGCGACCGTCGCTCTCCTCGCCCTCGTCTTCGACCTCACCGGCTCGGCGACGGCGGTGGGCGGCGTCCTCGCCCTCCGTCTCGTCCCCGGTGCGGTGGCCGGTCCCCTCGGTGCCCGACTGTCCCGCCGATGGGACCGCAAACGGACACTCCTCACCATGGACGGCGTCCGGGTCGGGTTCGCCGCCCTGCTGCCGTTCGTCCCTCAGGTCTGGTGGGTGCTGGGTTGGGTGCTGGCGGCCGAGATCGCTGCCCTCGTCTACCTGCCGGCACGCGACTCCGTCGTCGGCGACATCGTGTACGACCGGGACGAGCTCCCGGTCGCCAACGGGTTGATGCTCGCCGCCACCTACGGGACGCTCCCCCTGGGAGCCGGGATCTTCGCCGTGTACGCCGCCACCATCGGCCCGGCCCTCCACGGGATCCCCGGAGGGCATCTGGCCCCGATCTTCTGGGCCGACGCCGCCAGCTACGCCTGGTCGGTGCTGCTCATCTCCCGGATGAACATCCCCACCGACCGAGAAGGCCAGTCCGCCGACCTGCTGCCTCGGTTCCGGGACGCCTGGCGGATCCCGCTGGTGCGCCGCACCACCGGCCCGGTGGTGGCCGCCGCCTTCGGGCTCGGGACCGTCTTCTCCTTGGGCATCGTCTTCGCCGTCGACACCCTGGGAGCTTCGGAGGCCCAGTTCGGCGCCTTCGTGATCCTCTTCGGCGCCGGCGCCGGCCTGGGGGTCGGTCTCATGCACCTGCGGCCACCGGAGAGTCATCTGGAGGCGATGTGGCGAGGGTTGGGCACCCTCGGCGTGGTCCTCGTCGGCATGAGCCTCGCCCCGGCGATCGGTCTGGCGCTGGTGGCCGCCGTGCTCTTCGGTGCCGCCGCAACCTACGCGATCGTGGCTGCCATCTCCGTGCTCCAGGTGGAGTTGGAAGGGCGCCGACGGCTGCTGGCGTTCACCGCCTTCCACGTCCTGTTGCGACTCGCCCTCGCCGGTGGCGCGCTCGCCGCCGGCGCGGTCGCCGAGATGCTCTCCGCCGCCGGCGGCTTCGACCCGGTGCGGACCGTGATGGCCGGCGGAGGCGGGGTGGTGGTGGCTTCGGTGCTCTGGCACCGCTGGACGAGCCGATGAGCGACGGTGTCCCAGCGGCGACGGGCACCGCCGGTGACGTCGATGACCGGCCCCCGCAGCGGCCGACGGGCTGCTCGGTCACGTCCGAGACGGGCTTCGGTGCTCAACATGATGGTCTCCCAGGTCGGTTGATTCAGCCACGCCTTCGACCCGAGCCATGAAGGAGATGTGAAGCGGAGATGAGGATCCGGTGAGCCCCTTCAGCCGGGTCCGAGCCGTTCGGCGGCGGCGAGGGTGTTGGCGAGGAGCATGGCCACGGTCATCGGCCCGACACCGCCGGGTACCGGCGTGATCGCCGAAGCCACCTCCGCCACCGCGTCGAAGTCGACGTCGCCGACGAGGCCGTCCTCGGTGCGGTTGATCCCGACGTCGACGACGGCGGCGCCCGGCTTGACGTGGGCGGCACCGATCAACCGCGGAACGCCCGCCGCCGCCACCAGGATGTCCGCCTGCGCCGTCACCGCCGCCAGGTCGGGGGTCCGGGAGTGGGCGACGGTCACGGTGGCGTCGACCCCCCGTGCCGACATCATCAACGCCAGCGGGCGTCCCACCAGGAAGGATCGACCCACGATCACCGCCCGTTTCCCCGCCGGAGCGATCCCGTAGTGCTCGAGGATCCTCAGCACCCCCGACGGGGTGCACGGCCTGAGACCTGGACGGTCGAGCACGAGCCGACCCAGGTTGGCCGGGTGGAGACCGTCGGCGTCCTTGCGGGGGTCGATCTGCTCGGTGACCGCCTGGGCGTCGAGCCCGGCGGGGAGGGGGAGCTGGAGGAGGATGCCGTGGACATGAGGGTCGGCGTTGAGCTGGTGGATGAGCGCTTCGAGGTCCCGCTGCGAGGTGTCGGATGCCAGCTCGTGGTGGAACGAACGGATCCCCACCTGTTCGGCTGCTCTCCGCTTGTTCCGGACGTACACGTGGGAGGCGGGGTCGTCGCCCACCAGGACGGTCGCCAGACCCGGGGTGAACCCCAACTCCTGCACCCGGGCCGCCACCTCTTCCCGTACCGCCGCCGCCACGGCCTTTCCGTCCAACACCAACGCCGTCACCGGTCACCTTCCTGGGAGCGGACGGCCCCAAGATAGGGGGTCGGCCGGTGGGTGTCGCCGGCCGTCAATGCCGGAAGTGGCGTCGGCCGGTGAACACGAGGGCGATCCCGTGCTCGTCGGCGGCGGCGATCACCTCGGGGTCTCGGCGGGATCCCCCCGGCTCCACCACCGCCGTCACCCCGACGGCGGCGAGGGCGTCGATCCCGTCCCGGAACGGGAAGAAGGCGTCGGAGGCGGCCGCCGCCCCCCGCGCCCGGTCCCCCGCCCGGACCGCTGCCCGTTCCGACGCCCCCACCCGGCTCTGGTCTCCGGCTCCGATCCCCACCGCCTGCCGTCCTCGGGCGAGGACGATGGCGTTCGACTTGGTGTGGGCCACCACCTTCCAGGCGAACCGAAGGTCGGCGAGCTCGTCCGGGGTCGGTTCCCGGGCACTCACCACCCTCCAGCCACCGTCACCTTCCACCCGGTCCCAGGTCTGGGCGACGAAGCCGCCGTCCACCCGCCGCCAATCGAGCCCCTCTCCGGCCGGGGCCGGGGCGGTGAGTACCCGCAGGTTCACTTTGGCGGCGAGGATCTCGGCAGCTTCGGGCGTGACGCCGGGAGCGACGACGACCTCGACGAACCCGGTCATCGCCCGGGCGGTGTCTTCGTCGAGTTCCCGGTTGACGGCGACCACCGAACCGAAGGCGGAGAGGGGATCACCTTCCCAGGCCCGCCGGAAGGCGACGGCGAGGTCGCCGGCTTCGGCCACACCACAGGGGTTCGTGTGTTTGACGACGACGCAGGCAGGCTCGGAGAAACAGTGGACGAGGCGCCAGGCGGATTCCGCATCGAGGTAGTTGTTGAAGGACATCTCCTTGCCCTGATGCTGGGTGGCCTCCCGCCACCATGCTCGCGTTCCGTCCTCCCGGTAGATG
>Ga0256830_1000483_pt1 | contig 31768 bp, 27 predicted proteins | sample 128326metaG_FD_190537 | JGI IMG/M metagenome (GOLD analysis project Ga0256830, IMG submission 190537) | Hydrothermal vent microbial communities from Lau Basin, Pacific Ocean - 128-326 | ecosystem: Environmental > Aquatic > Marine > Hydrothermal vents | place: Pacific Ocean: Lau Basin | collected...
GTAAACATATCTTCTTTGAAAAAGGTTTTAACAGCTCAATAGCTTTATCAATCCAAGGGGCACAATCCTGATGACTCACTACATTGCCGGGACGATTCACCAAATACAACACCTCTTTCGTATTGCCCAAAGATATAAGAAGCGGATGGTAGCCCCAAATACCCTTATACGATATGTCCATGCCCACCTTACACTCACCAGTCGTCGGAGCCAAAGTACCATCAATATCAATATAAGCCTCTTCTAATTCTTTTAAACTCTTACCCCATACGCGCTGACGGCTGACGTTGATACATTCCATCAATGTCTCTATATCGTCAGGACAAAATCGACGGGTGAAATCTCCGGCTGTTGTTGGATCGGGAATACGATCGGCTCCTAAACTGTTCAGAAAATTCTCGTCATTGCGGCGCAACTCTATATCCTCAAGACGCATTCCACCTACAAGTACGTTATAGGCAATGTTCAGTACATGATCAGACTCATGATAAGGTAAATGCCTTTTCAATAACTCAAGGTTATTATCAATCTCCTTGTCCAATCCAACTCTTTTTACAAGCTGATGAAATGCGCCAATACCACCACAACTAATGGCACCAACTTTCTCACTCATTTCATAGTGGATGTTGCTGCCTACCATAAGTAGGATTCTCCTGGTCTTCAAACTGCTTCCGCTCAAGACGCTTCTGAATTTTTTGTTTACTTTTCTTCAGAACTTTGCTATATTTCTTTATACGTTTTTTGCTCACTTGAAAAGCCCCTTTCTTTGGTTTGTACCTTGTTTGGTCGCAAGTATTATAACCAATAAAAACGGGGCTTTTCACGTTTTTATTCGCGAAAAGGCTTCATGACACGCTTGTATAAGGATTAGGCAACTGGCCACACAAAGAGAGAGTATGGTGTTGGAAGGAAACCTTAGGGATGATCACGTACACATGTTGATTGCAATTCCGCCGAAATATGCAGTATCGCAAGTGGTTGGTTATATAAAGGGCAAGAGTGCCATTCATATTGCCCGAACATATGGTGGTCGCAGTAAGAACTTTGTAGGCCAGAAGTTTTGGGCACGTGGCTATTTTGTGTCGACAGTAGGTAGGGATGAAGCTGTTATTCGTAAGTATATCAAGTTTCAAGAAGAGGAAGATAAGAGACTTGATCAGTTAAATCTGTTTGAATAGCGTAGCCACCTTAAGGTGGCTCATGTTTTACCAACCGCTTTGAGCGGTTCACATCTTTCAAGCCTCCGGCTCTGCCGGAGGTACATGTGACACGGGGAGACCATATATTGAAAACCATATTCCAAAGAAAATATTAAAGGATGAGGAGAGTATAAGCATAAGGGGTTAAATCCAACGAAGATTAGAAAAGAATATAAAACAAACTTCCTAGATTTGAAAATTATTTCTAGGTGGAGGAATAATTTTATAAAAAACAATATGGGCAATAGTTCCATCGGTGGACTCTGAAATTTCCGTTTTAGTGGAATAAACTTTCTATGGAGGGTATGAAGAAATGAGAAGATCGAATAAAGGTTTATTGATAGGCATGTTTACTGTACTGATGGCGGCAGGAGTTTTATTTTTATTGGCGACTCCGAGCGTGGCACAAACAAATGTATTTCCTGCTGATGGCAACGCAGGCATTGGCACGACTAGTCCGCAATATATGTTGCACATGGTTGGTGGAAGGTTGCGTATTGATAATAACGCAGCGGATCAAAAGAGCGTCTATTTATATTACAACAGTAGTCTAAACGCTACTGTATTATCGTCTTTTGATTCTCGAAAAGGAGGATATAAACCATTGTTGATAAACAGGGGCGGCAGCAGCGTTGGTATCGCAACGAGAGGAGCGATAAGTTCCGGCCTGACTCTTGATGTAGGAGGCGCAACCGGAGCGGAATCTTATTGTGACGAGGACGGAAATAACTGTAGTACAGCCCTTGATATAAAAAACACAAAAGCAGATACAGACGACAATTCCAGCCGTATCACAGCGCTGGAAGCCACAGTAGCCGCGCTGCAGGCCACTGTCAACTCTCTGCAGGCTACAGTGGCCACGCTGCAGACCGGCATTGTGCCGAACCTGGGGGATTACCTTGAAATAACCACCATGAACGGCTACACCACGGCCCTCTTTTCAGCCGTAAACGTGCAGGTGGTAAACGGCACAGACGATCAGACAGCGATAAACGGCTTGGGAAATTTGATTGTTGGTTATAATGAGAGTGATGGATTTTGTGATATATTAAGGTATGCTAATCAGTCAGAGTGTGAGGACAGCAGGCCTGCAACTTGGATGATTCCTGTTAAGACTGGTTCCCACAACCTCGTAGCAGGAAATAAAAACAGCTATTCAAGCCACGGGGGTGTGGTGTTTGGTTACGGGAACTCAATATCTGGCGAGTATAGTGGTGTTACTGGTGGCACTGTCAACACAGCCAGCGAGTATGTTTCCAGCGTAAGCGGGGGTGGGGGCAACACAGCCAGCGGGAGAACTTCCAGTGTAAGCGGCGGTGTGAGCAACATCGCCATCGGGAATAATTCCAGCGTAAGTGGCGGCACTAGAAACACAGCCCGCGGGGATAGTTCCAGCGTAAGCGGAGGCAGTGAGAACGCAGCCAGCGAGTATGCTTCCAGCGTAAGCGGAGGTCATATCAACACGGCTAGTGGGTACTTTTCCAGCGTAAGCGGAGGTAGAGACAACAGCGCTAGGTGGTTTTATTCCAGCGTAAGCGGCGGTGAGAGCAACACAGCCATCGGGGATAAGTCAAGCGTAAGCGGTGGCAGTGGCAACACAGCCAGCGGTAATAGTTCCAGTGTAAGCGGCGGTCGTGACAACGCAGCCAGCGAGTATGCTTCCAGCGTAAGCGGCGGCAATAACCGCGCTGTAACGGATCAGTATGACTGGGCTGCCGGCAGCTTATGGGAGGATGAGTAAAAACATTCTGTACTGATTAAGTAAGATAATTGAGGCTGCTCTTGACATAATGTCCTATGTCAAGAGCGGCCTTTTTTGACAGGATTAACTGGATGAAAATTTTTAAAGACTGAGAAATGGGGCAGAAAATAAGACAAAAAACAACACAAAAACATGATATACTTTCAGTAATCTGGCACTGATAAGGCATAAGGTTATAACAAAATAAGGATTAGTCCTGAGTCGAACGAAGTGAGTGCTCATGACTAATCCCTGGTTCAAGAAGCCGCGGTTGCTATAGGGAAAAAGGTAGGAGTTTTTCTCTTGGGTGTAAAAGAATTAACGTTAGGAAATGAGGAGAAGCAGAATAATAAACATAAAAACGATGCTTAATGTGCAATGCGATATTGCTTTTGCACAAAATATCCGGAGCAAAACAGTGAAAACCCGTTATTAGTGCGCACGTGTCCCATTATGCCTTTTTTCTTTGAAAAGATGTCACTTAGAGAGTTTTAAAAAAAAGCAATAATTTTCGCCGATAGTTTTATCCTGCCCCCCTGCATGCCGGCGTCGGAAGCACTGGCGTAGGTATCAGAAATGCAATAAACTTTAGGGGACAAAGATGCAATGCAATAAAGGTATATCGTCATTTTGTCAGTGCAGGCATTGATGATGGTAATAGGCCTGACCTGGTAGGTGGAGGCTTGATAAGGTCACTTGGCTGGTTGGTCAGAGGTTCTGTCTATGCGTGTCGACGCAAAGAAGGACAGCTAACAAAAGCAGTGGAATTGATTAAAAAGGAACTTAAGTCAGGTGGCCGCCGTGCAGTCATTGCAGAGACCCGGGCCGATATAGCAAGAAAGCTTGTAGAAGAATATGGCTTGCCCCTTGCAGAAGTCGCTGGAAACGTGGGAGTTTCAACATCGGCAATATCAAAGATAATGAGCCTAAAGTGCAAGCAAGTAAGTTAAATTAGACAGCAATGTCTCCGAAATCGAAATTCACAACTCACCGCGACAACTTATCTCTTAAACTCCTGTTAAAGAGGTAGTCTATATGTTCAAGGTAGGGTTTAAGGTCGAACAGTAAGTTAAGCTCTGCACTGCTTAGACAATTTGTAATTTCTGGATCAGCTGCCAGGCATTCCCTGAAATCCAAGCCTTTTTTCCAACTCTTCATCGCATTTCTCTGGACCATAAGATAGGCGTCATCACGAGCTATTCCTTTTTCTACAAGGGCAAGCAGCACCCGCTGCGAATAGTGAAGATTTCTACTTGCAGACATGTTCTGCATCATCCGCTCCGGATATACGTGAAGACCGGATAAAATACGTGTGAGACGCGCAAGCATGTAATCCACCAAAACAGCGCTGTCAGGTATAATCACCCGTTCCACGGAAGAGTGAGAAATATCGCGCTCGTGCCAAAGAGCTATGTTTTCCATGGCGGCCATGGAATTAGAACGTACAACACGGGCAAGTCCGGATAGGTTTTCGCACCCTATAGGATTCCGCTTGTGCGGCATTGCCGAAGACCCCTTCTGTCCTTTGGAAAACGGTTCCTCGGCCTCACGGACCTCGGTACGCTGCAAGTGTCTTATCTCTACAGCTATTTTTTCGATTCCGGCCGCAATAATAGCAAGAGTTCCAAGGTATTCCGCATGCCGGTCCCTCTGCACCACCTGAGTGGCAACCGGCTCCGGTTTTAACCTGAGTTTTTTAAGCACCTTTTCTTCCAGCTTTGGAGGTACATTAGAAAATGTTCCTACCGCGCCTGAGAGTTTACCGACATTTATAACCTCACGGGCACGTTTCATACGCTCCAAATTTCTCTTCATATCCTCGTACCAGAGCGCAAACTTCAAGCCGAATGTCATGGGCTCTGCGTGAACCCCATGACTGCGGCCCATAAGAGGAGTTTTCTTATACTTATGGGCCTGTTTTTTTAAAACTTTCATAAGGTCTTTAATGTCACGAATAATAATATCCGCAGCATCCCTCATGCCAAGGGAAAGCGCCGTGTCCACTATATCGGACGACGTCAACCCCTTATGAATGAACCGGCCCTCTTTGCCCACCTTTTCATTTACAGCGCTCAGGAAAGCGATCACATCGTGCTTCACCTCAGCCTCGATCTCATCGATCCTTGCCAAGTCGAACGCGGCTTTTTTCTTAATAACAGAGACCGCGTTTTTTGGGATTTTTCCAAGCTCGGCCCATGCTTCGCATGCTGCTATTTCGACCTGAAGCCAGCGGTCAAATCGTGCCTTGTCCGTCCATACATCTCCCATTTCAGAACGGGTATACCTTGAAATCAATCTAAAAAATCCTCCTTACGGCAGGTATTGTTATTATCCAAAGAATTAAGCAAGTTATTATATAGGAAACATATGAATTAATCATAATTTACCGGATTTAACGGAAGGGCTCCCCAAAGCCCGGTCTGCATAACCTCACCTTCTTTTGTAATTACCACTTCCATATCCGGAAGCAGGGAAAAATCCATCAAAGTGTAACGATCAGAAAGCAGGTGAATTTTCTGACCGGCAGACGAGGGCCATACACCGGGAGGGTTGGTCTCAGCCAAGTCAAATGGCCCGTCTATCAATACATCCAGCAGTGAGACCAGCTCCCTGCCGCCATGCATGGCGGTTATCTGCTCGATGGTTCTGCCTGAAAATAGAAGAATGGATAAATCGGTCTTACTTTTCAACTGAGTCAATAACCACAACAGGGCCGGAAGCTGCTCTGTCGGCTCGCCACCGCTTATGGAGACACCGGTTATACCCTTGATAGACAGCACCCGGTTTAAAGCCTTGGAGGTCGAAATCCAAGTTCCGTCTTTCTTATCTTTCAACCCTGGATTAAAACACCCCGGGCATGAAAGACCGCATCCCTGCATCCAGAGCACTGCCCGCGTGCCGGGTCCATTGGCCCGGCTATGCTCCAGCAAAGAGTGAAGGTTCATTAAATGCTCTGTTTGTTCTGTTTTCACAAAAGAAACTTCATTTCAGCTTTACCACGGGATGATCTTTATATTTATGCTTCTGGGTAATAATATCGAAGACCGTTACAAGCAGCCGTTTCTGGGCATCCACCCGGAAGGTCACAGCAAACCGCGGCTCTCCGCGCCGTGCAGGAGGGTCAGCCTCTATAAATGTGGGGTTATGTTCATTCATCCAGAATTCGGTTCCTGCCTCCACAGCATGAGGCTGGTTGTCAAAAACCAAGCCGCCGTTTAAGTCAAAGACCAACTCACCTGTGCCACCGGCGTAGCTTCCTTCTTCAGCGACTTCGTAGATATCTATACCCAGGAACCGTTGTCCGTTTCGCACAGCCTTCATAGTGAGTCTTTTGAAATCAGGCTCGGTAGGATAGTGGGTTCCACGAGGCACCAGCGGGCTGAAGCGATGCCTGCCCGTCTTAGGATCATAATCCCTGATGGCGTAATCATGCTGAATATGATCGTACAGAGCTTCTATGCCGCTGGTCAGATATCTGCATGCGCCGCGGGCGGCAGCGTCGTAGGGTCTATATGCACGGGTTTTATCACCAAAAAAAATTCTTACCTGGCGGCGAATACTGGGAATCTGGCTGCTGCCACCCACAAGAAGAGCCTCTTTAATGTCGTTTTTTGCGGTCCCCTTTTCCTCTGCGGCACGTACCGCCCGCTCAATAGTTGATTGCACATTATGATAAAGTCCATTTTTTTCCAGAAGATCTTCCAACTCGGCACGGTGGTAGAGTCCCGTCATGCGCAGGCTGGAAGAGGTATGTTTTATATCGTACCGAAAAACCATCTCGCTGCTTAGCTGCTCCTTTATCTCCTCAACCTTGAGCATAAAAAGGGCGCCGGCCTGCCTGGCGTCAATATCATGAATACCGGCACGGTGCAAAAGATCCTTGTAGATCCAGCCGTCAATAATACGTCCGCCTATGTCACAACCTGCTTTGCCCAATACCCGGCACCCTTTGCCCCCCCTCACCTGCTCTTCGATTCTGACCACGGATACATCTAAAGTGCCGCCTCCGAAATCAAATATGAGAAAGACATCACCTGCCTGAAGATGAGTTTCGTATCCGAAGATACAGGCGCTGGATTCATCAATAAAGCGATATCTTCTCACTTTCATCTTCACACAGGCATCCGAAAGCCATTCCGCATAGTGTTCAAATGATTCTACAGGCACGGTAAATGCGATCTCGGCAGAGTTAATATCCACATACTCCGATGCAAACAGAAGAACGCTTTCCAAAAAATCCCGACCTGCCTGGAAGTAGTCAACACGAGTGCCGTCCGGAAGTGGGTATTTAATGCGCCGCCTGGATTGAATATAGGCCTTCATCCATCGAAAGGCTCCCTGCTTACGCTCCAGAGATTTACCAATCACCTGGTAACCGACAAACCGTATGTTGGCATTGCGATAATAAATCAGGGAAGGTATGTACGGGATCTCCAGGTCTTCGCCGTCCTGACGGAATCTAAACGGCAGAGTTACATCAGGCACGTGATGCAGGACGACGTCATCACGGTCATCATCCCAGAAAGCCACGACGGTATTTGACGTACCGAAATCAACAGCCATTTTTGTGTAAAGGGGTTTGGACACAGAACAGCTCTACTCTTTACAGGAAATTCTACGATGGGTTTTCTTCCGCACTTTTATTTCGTGCATTTCGGATGTTTCCTCACGGCTTAGAATCACACATCCCAAGTCCGCCTCAAAAGCCTTTGTGACATCAAGACATTTCCTGCCCTTTAGGCCCCTCACCTCATAGGCGACTTCGCCATCCGGCTTTATAAATATTTCTATTTCATGAATCTCGGACATTTCAGTAAATTCTCGACAGGGACTCTCTTAACGTCAGAACAACTACGCCCTTTTACTGCCATTCAATTTCGACATAAGTCTCACCAGCCTCATAGGCCGTCTCTTCACTTATCATAATCTCTGTTTCAAAAAAATCACCAATTGTGAGCAGGTACTCCCTCTCAGCCGTATGCAGAAAGCCCTTGATCAGAGCAAGAAAATCATCAGCGTCCTCAGGCCGTTGGTCCTCGTAATAAACCGTTCCTTTCAACTCCTCAATACCCTGGGGCGAAAGATCTCTCAGGCGGTCTCCGCTTGGCAGGTTGAGCAGGGCCTGCACCCAATAATTGTGATCACCTTTAAGCCGCTTCTTATTAGCAGGTTTCAAGCTGCCAGGCCGCAGGTGCTCTGCAGCCGCGGCAGCCATACGTACCTGCCAATATTCGTCACTACTGGCCTTATTTACAATGTTAACCAGCCAGGGCGAATTCTGCTCGGCCAGAAGAATAACAGCTGCGCTTCTGCGCCGGAAACGCTCTTTATCTGCTGCCCAGGCGAGCATGCCGGTTTCATCTTCAGGCGGCTCTTCATCTCCCAGAAACATTGGCCTGAAATCTTGGTAGATCGCATGGGCATAAGAAGAAGAAGAAGAAAGAGCGCTTTTACTGTCCGTATCCAGCTCCGCCAGATCCTCCAGCCGCTCTTGCAGCTCACGGAAATGCAAGTCCGGATGCCGCCATCCGGCATTCCTTAAATGACTAATTATACGCATTCCCTGCGCATAGGATGCATGCGACAAAAGTTGAAACATCTCCTGGTGATTGCCGTTTTTTGCCAGGATTTCCATCTGCAACTCCAACTCTTCCGGTGAAAAGATCTCTCTTCTGTTCTCGCGTTCTGTACGAAACACGGACAGCAACCTGGAATCTCCACTTTTACGGATACGTGAGGCTATGGCCTCACGCATTGCCGGATTACTGCTTTCATAGCATATACCGAGATAGGATTGTTCAAAGTCTATATCGTGATAGGCTTCCAGATCGTCTGCCAGGAAATAAAACAGAGCCCTTTCAGCAGGCTTATCAGGCCGCCATTTTTTCTCGCTTAATACCTTAGGAATCATGGATTCCGGATGTTCCTTGGCAAAAGTCCAAAGAACCTCATACCTCATGTATCCCTTCTGCTCCATAACACACTTAACCGCCCCCTCGAAAATTCGTTTATCCGAATCTAAAAGACAGACCTCAAGAATTTCTTCAGTTAGATCTTTTTCAAATACATCGCCTCTAAGAAATGTTGTCAAAGCGGTAAGTACCAGTGGCCTGGAAGCTACATACAGAGCTTTGAGGATAATCGATTCCAGCTCAGGATCCCGGCTTTCTGCCCAAAGAGAGCATAGCTTGTCTATCGCGCCGTTCTTTAAATTATGTAACGCTATCGCAGCCATCTCCCTAACTTTACGATTTTCGTCTTTCATGGCCTTAAGCAATGGATACACAGCATCCGGAGACTCCGTACCTACCAGCATCCTGGCTCCCTTTGCTCTTATTGAAGGACCTAAAAACGGGAATCTGCTGCCTAGCTTTTTTACGGCTTTTTTTGTGTTGTTATCGATCATTGTAAGACGCTTAAAAAATCATGTTTTCACAGCAGTCATGGCCGGCCGAAAGCCGTTCGAACTACCACGTCTTTCAGGAAGGTTGAAGTCCCTTGAAGCGCAACGGAAGTGTAACTGGTCGAAATCAAACCAGGATGTGCCGCGCAACACACGTGAGCCATCTTCCGGTATGGTAAAATCACCACCGGCATACCTTTCGTAAACACCGCCATCCCAGGCATCCATACACCATTCCCAGAGATTGCCGCTCTGCTGGTATGTGCCTATAGGACTTGCTCCTTCAGGATGATCAAACACCCTGGTGGAATTGCCATACGGACCTTTCTGGTTAGACCAGCAGACCCGTCTGCCGTCGTTCCACTCATCACCCCAGGGATATTTTAAAGCTCCATAACCACTGGCAGCCAATTCCCACTCGGCTTCGGAGGGAAGCCTTAAGCCGGCCCACTTGCAATAGGCCAGGCTATCATACCAGTTGACATAACGTACCGGATGGTCAGGCGGATCTCCACGCCAATCACTTCCTGCATCATACCGGGTTTCCGCTACAAATTGTTCGAACTGTTTCACAGTGACACAGGTAATAGCAAAATAAAACGGCTTCACATAATGCAGATGCCTTGGTTTTTCTTTATTTGAAGCCTCGCTGTCATCCTGCCAGCTACCCATCCAAAACCAGCCGCCAGGAACCAGCAGCAATTCAGAGTCATCCTTAGGATTTACAACGTAACAGGAGATTTTGTTTTTACCATCTCTTTTCATCTAAAAACAGAAAGTTAGCTTCAAAATCGTAAAGCGGTCACAAAATTTAAAACATAAATTAATATTAACTCAAAGAATACGAACGATCAGAACGCAGTCTATTCTTACAACCCTGCATCAATAAGCGGCAGATGCACTTGTTCCCTAAGTGCAGTTCCTTTTTCCGGAAAAGACGCCGATCTCGCCCTACCGTCTTTCAGCCAACTTCGAAGTTCGCTTATAGTCTCTTTCTGACTTTTGCTCAGCGGAACAATCTCCTTGAGCGCGGCAAGTATATCCGTGGTAGTGAACTCCCGGTATCCGTCGTTGAAACCCCTAAGCATACCCGCCTCAACCGCCTGCTCGATCTCGGCTCCCACATAGCCTTCACTGGCCCTGGCCAGCTCATCAAGGTCAAAGGCGTCTATCACCGGACGTCGTTTACGCAGGTGTACTTGAAAAATTTCCCGGCGTTCCTTCCGGCTGGGAAGATCCAGGAAGAAGATAGCGTCAAAACGGCCGGCGCGGCAGAACTCCGTCGGAATACGTGCGATATTATTGGCAGTACATACCACGAAGACGGGTTTCGTTTTTTCTTCCATCCAGGATAAAAGAGAGCCAAATACCCTGGACGTGGTTCCAGAGTCACCACCTGTATCGGTCAGCGCCTTTTCCACTTCGTCAATCCATAAAATACAGGGGCTCACCGTTTCGGCCAGGCGCAATGCCTTACGCATATTCTCCTCGCTTTCGCCCACAAGACTGCCGAATATAGAACCCATGTCCAGCCGGATCAGCGGCTGATGCCAAACCGCAGCAATGACTTTTGCGGTAAGACTTTTACCGGTTCCTGATATGCCCATAAGAAGAAGCCCTTTTGGTGGATGAAGACCGTAATCCTGAGCCTCTTGAGTAAAACACCTCTCACGGGAACGCTGCCATTCCTTTAATATATCCAGACCTCCGACTTGATCCAGCGTCTCGCTTACAGGAAAAAACTCCAATGCTCCGCTCTCACGGATAATCGCCTTTTTCTCGCGAGTGATAAGATCAATATCTTGTTCATCAAGTGTACCATTGCGGACTATGGCCTTGGCAAAGACTCTCTGGGCTTGGTTAGCAGTGAGTCCAAGGGCACTGCGAATCATCTTGTCCTTGCCAAGTTCGGTCAGGTTGACCTTGATATTTGGTATCCGGGTAAAGCTGTTAAGAATCTCTTCAATCCCATTATATCCAGGTGGGCTGAACTCCAAGATATAAACCAGATCTGTTATTTCAGCAGGAATTTTGGCGCTGTGGGCAGTTATGATAATTGTCTTTTTTGTCTGTTTGAGGCTTTGGGCCAGGTTTTTGAGTTTACGGACTACCTGAGGGTTACCCTCCCAGAGGCTATGGAAATCTTTAAGCACAAATACCATATCTTCCTGCATATCACCTATTACATTCATGGCAGTGATAGGATCCTTGGCAGGACGATCTACCGGAGCGGCACTTGCAGTAAGAGGCGCCATACCATCCCCAATATCCCAGGACATGGCCGGACGTCCGGCCATGTCACAGGCCCCGATTATCTCCCTGACAACACGCTCCTCTTCAGATGTTGTCACATATATCAGGGTAAAGCGGGCTTTAAAATAAATAGTGAGTTCCTTCTGAAAGGGGCTTAATTTAGTCATGGTTATACCATTTTCACCTGATTGAACACGAAGTTCGAATTAGAAAAGAGCTATATTTAGTAATAATAACCAGAGAATTAACACCCTGAACCGTTGAACCTTGTAGTCCGAATAATATATTTTAAACAACTGTGCGTCTTACTGTCAGCCGAATTGTCCGGTCCTTTCCGCTTTGCTGCTCCACAATTTCGAACCCCTGCTCCGACATGCGGTTTAAAACAGCGTGATAAGCATAGCGCTGCTGGACCTTGGACATCAGAAGATCTGCATCTATATCTTTTATTCCATACCAGTCAGCAACCAACTCATAGGCCTTGCCCGACTTTTTAAAACCTATATCATAACCTCTGTTTTTTGTCCGTATTCTAACTTCCACCTGGACCTTCCGGCCCTTGTAGCCCCGGATTTTCAGATTACCCACCAAAGGCTGAAAACCAAGATCCTTCAGAGCCTGGAGCAGGTAGTTCTTATTCACCAGCCTGGTTTTTATTCGTGTAAAATGAGACATTTATGTAACAGGTAAAGTCGGGAGTGTTATAAAAGAGCCGGTCAAAACTTTAACAAGCACCTTAATGCATTGTTTTTTTAACTCATCATAAGTAGTTTAAATGATCCTGCCTGGAAAAGCTTCTACCTAGGTGAACTGTTCTACAACCTTATCGAGCCACAGGTCCACCTGTTCTTTGGTATTCATGTTTCTAAGCGGTGCGCTGCCACGCTTCAGCTCTTCCTCTCCAATAATCAGCACATATTCGGCGTTTAATTTATCCGCCCGTCTCATCTGACTTTTTAAAGAAGCACTGTCATAGCTGATCTCGGTCCAGACTCCTTTACCCCGAAGCCGGCCGGATAAAATAAGCGCCATTTTTTCAGCCTCTTTACTCAGAGCCGCAATAAAAAGGGCCGGCCTTCTACGGTGTTTGTAAGTTTCCTTGATAAGCGAAACCATGCGCTCCACGCCAATAGCGAATCCAAGTGCAGGTGTTTTTTCAGGGCCACCGAATTCTGCGACAAGTCCATCATAACGGCCGCCGGCAGCAACCGCATTTTGAGCCCCCAGGCCGCTTGCTATCACCTCAAAGGTAGTACGTGTGTAGTAATCCAGTCCGCGAATAAGGTTGGGGTTAACAGTATAGGGAACTTCAAGAGCTTGCAACATGCCGGTTAATGCGTTAAAGTGCCTGCTACAGTCATTATCAAGATAATCCAGAACAGATGGAGCCCCAACACGAAGCTCCCTGCACTTAGGGGCCTTACAATCCATTATTCTTAATGGATTGATTTCGAACCGCCGCTGGCATTCGCTGCAGAGCTCTCCGTACAGATCGTGAAAGTACGCCCGTACAACATCCATGTATCCCGGCCGACACTCAGGACAGCCTATAGAATTAACCTGACAATCAAGATCTTTCAGCCCGAGCTTCTCAAGCAGAAGTTTCAACATCAGCAGCATCTCGGCATCCAACCTCGGATCGTCAGAGCCAAAGGCCTCAACTCCTATCTGCTGAAACTGTCTGTACCTGCCGGCCTGGGGCCGCTCATAGCGGAACATGGGGCCGGTGTAATAAAACTTATTTATAGGTCTCTTGGCATAAAGTGAATGTTGAACAAAGGCGCGCACAACCGGCGCAGTGCCTTCAGGACGCAAGGTAATGCTCCTGCCTCCTTTATCCTGAAAGGTGTACATTTCTTTTTCCACGATATCAGTGGTTTCACCAATACTTCTGGTAAAAACATCCGTATGCTCAATAATAGGAACACGAATCTCCTGAAAACCAAAATTCTCAAATACCCTTGAGGCTGTTGATTCGATAAATCTCCACACCTCGACTTCAGGCGTGAATATATCCTGAGTACCCTTGACTCCTCTATGATTCACCAGTCTCTTTTTCCTCTACCTCAATATCGAAGTTGACCATTCTCATATGATTTTCGAGCAGACGGATTAGTTCTTCCCTAACATGACGCCGCACGCCTTTTAAGTCGGAGATGTCCTCGTGTATCTTTATTGCCTTGTCCTGGGCGCTCCGGATTATTTTCGAGGCATTCATTTCAGCCTCTTGAAGGGTCAGCTCAACCTCTTTCTTTGCATTTTCCTTGAATTCCTCAACCATTTTTTGTGAGGAGACAAGAGTTTCCTTAAGAGTGTTCTCCATGTCCCGGTATTCATTAAGCCGGGCTTCACACTTGCTTAGCTGCTCCTTCAGGGAAGCGTTTTCCCTGAGCACTTCCTCGATCTCTTCGCGCAGCATTTCGAGAAAATCGCCGACTTCCTGCATATCAAAGCCCCGAAACTTGACAGGAAATTGTTTATTCTGAATATCGTATGGTGTAATTCTCATTAGTTAGAGACTCCTTGCAATGTCTATCAGGGTTCTCACGAGGAAACTCTGGAGAAACCATATGACCAGTATTGCGATGATCGGTGAAAAGTCTATGCCGCCATATATGCCGAGCATATTTCTTATGCGGTAGAGCACCGGCTCTGTTATGGTTTTCAGAAACCGAACTATCGGATTGTACGGGTCCGGACTGACCCAACTAAGAAGGGCTGCGATTATAAAAGCCCACTTGTACAGCTCAAGGGCATAATCCAGAATTACGGCCACCGCATTTATAAAGTTGGCTATAACAAACATGTTTATATTTACCCGTTCCCCAATGTTTTGGATTTTTCAGCGGCAGCATATACCGCATCCATAAAAATCCCCCGAAGGCCGGCTTTTTCCAGAACATGCAGGCCTTCGATAGTTGTACCGCCGGGTGAGGCTACTTTGTCTTTCAATACTCCCGGATGAAGACCGGTTTCAAGCACCATGCGCGCTGCGCCTAGAACCGTCTGAGCGGCAAGCAGCCTGGCATCGCCCCCGGAAAGGCCCGCCTTTACTCCTCCATCAGTCAGGGCCTCTATCACTAAAAACACATATGCCGGTCCGCTGCCTGAAAGACCTGTTACAGCATCCATCAGTCTCTCCGGAACAACAACGGCTCTGCCGAGAGTCTCGAATATATTCCTGACTACCTCCAGGTCATCGGCAGTAGCCCCCCCGGCCGGAGCAATAACGCTCATTGCCTCGCCGACCAGGGCCGGAGTGTTTGGCATAACCCTTATAACCCTCGACTCATGCTCAAGTAAGCTCAAAATAGTTGTTAAACGCACACCTGCTGCCACCGAAACAAGCAGTTTTCCGCCGGTTTTTCCGGCTACTTCACGGCAAACAGAATCCACAGCACCAGGTTTTACCGCCAGAACAATAACATCACCCCAGGAAACCGCTTTATTGTTGTCGCTTTCCACAACAAGTCCGTACAATTTGTAGAGTTTATCCCGAATATCTTTAGACGGGTCGCTAACCCTGATATTTTCGCTCTTATGTCCGGCCACTAAAAGACCTTTCAAAATAGCCTCGGCAATATTGCCGCCGCCTATGAATACTATTTTATTCATGATTTCATTCATAATATTTTTTCTCTCAACTCTTTACTTCCGCCTTTGCCCGAAAATTGCCGTTCCGACCCGAACCATCGTGGCGCCCTCTTCTATGGCAATCTCGAAATCAGACGACATACCCATCGAAAGTTCACTAAGGTCAAGGCCGCTGTCGTTAAGCGTATTCTTTATATGGCGAAGCTGCCGGAAATACGGCCTGACATCTTCAGGATTATCACAATATGGAGGAATCGCCATAAGTCCTTTAACCCTTAGATGTTCCATGCGGGAAATTTCAAGTGCCGCCGGCACGACCGCATCAGGATGAAAACCCGACTTCGACGGCTCATCAGCCAGGTTTACCTGGATAAGCAGAGGAAGAGTCCTTCCGGCATTTCCGGCATGCCTGTTTAAGTATTTCGAAATTTCCAGGCTGTCTACCGACTGAATCATATCGAAAAGAGTCACCGCAAGCTTGGACTTGTTACGCTGAAGAGAGCCTATCAGGTGCCATACAATGTCATCAGGCCAGCAGACCGTATCTTGCTTGCTCCTGGCTTCCTGGATCCTGTTTTCACCGAATATTCTAATTCCGGCCTCTACAGCCTCGAGCATTTTCGCGGTATCGATCTTTTTTGAAACCGCCACCAGCTTGACATCGGCCCCGTCCCTGCCCGCCGCCTGCGCCGCCCGTCCTATAGCTTTGCGAACAGCCGCAACGTTATCACGGACACTCATAACGTTAGCACTTTATCATGGCAATCAAGGATTTGGCAAGATTGACGAGATAGAAATCAGGTATCATAATTGTGGGTAAAAACTTGTGACGACCTTATGAAACGAATTCTTATCATAGAAGACGATAAAAAAATCGTGGATATCATACGCATCTGTCTCAGGGATGAAGGGTATGAGGTCGTCTGGACGTCAAGCGGTTCGGAAGGGGTCAGCCTCGCCCTTGACGGCATTGACCTTGTAATACTTGACCTCATGCTGCCCGATCTTTCCGGCGAAGAGGTCTGCCGCAGGCTGCGCCGGGAGTCGAATGTGCCGATCATAATGCTTAGCGGTAAAGGCACGCCAGAGGAGCGCATTCGTGGATTCGGGCTTGGAGCCGATGATTATGTCGTCAAGCCTTTCAGCCTGCGCGAACTTATGCTCAGAGTAAAGGCGGTGTTGAAACGCACTGATGGCCACGGTGAGCCGCCGCCTGTAGTAGAAAGTATTAGTTTTAACAAAGGTTTGATGATTATTAAGGAAGAGCAGCACAAAGTAATGGTAAGCGGCAGGCCTGTCGATTTAACTCCTGTAGAGTTCAAGGCACTTATGGCTTTGGTGAAAAACAGAGGACTTGTGCTCTCAAGGCCCCAGCTTATCGAGCTGGTCTACGGCTACTCCTTTGAGGGTTACGACCGCACAGTCGATGCTCATATCAAAAATCTCCGGCGCAAAATTGAGGCCAACACACGTAAACCTATATTCATTCAGACTATTTACGGAGTTGGCTACCAGTTCACAGGCATAAAAGACGATGAACTGCCCGAGGAGTGAGGGATGAAGAGTTCCGGCGCATTTTATAGCCTGGAAAGGCCTGGAACAATCATTATAAAGGTCAAGGTAGAACCACGCAGTTCCCGGTCCGGTATAAGCGGACTTTACGGTGAATCACTCAAGGTTAAACTCAGGTCACCACCCGTGGAAGGGAAGGCAAACAACGAAATTATCAGTGTTCTGGCCAAAAAACTTGGAATTAAGAAAAGCCAGATCGAAATCATCTCGGGCCGGAGCTCCAAAAACAAGATTATCCGGCTGACCGGTGTCGAAGAAAATACCTTGGAATGTTTGCAGGTGACAAGGGTGCAGGGTGCAGCTGTCAAGGGGCAGGAAAAGATATTAGCTCGATAAACTCGCTACAGGGAGTTATTTGTTATTTGATCGACTGCCGAATTCCTGCACTCTGCGCTGCGCCCTCTGAACGGTTAAAGCGTTTTTTCGACAATATCATAAAACGCCTCCAACGCCTCCTGAACCCTGGATACATCCTTAAGACCCCCTTGGGCCATGTCCGGCCGGCCTCCACCCCTGGCTCCTACACGCGCGGCCAGATCTTTTAAAAGATTACCGGCATGAAGTTTTTTGCCGGCAAGGTCTTTGGTTACCATGCATACAAGGGCTGCCTGGCCGCCACTTACGGACGCAACCAACACAGCGCCGCTTTTTATTTTATCTCTTATAGAGTCAACCATGCCCCGGAGTTCTTTGGGCTCCACCCCTTCCACAAAACCGGCAAGTGTTTTCACGCCGCGTATCTCTCTTAAACCTTGCATTAGTCCGTCGACCTTTGAAACCGAAGTGCGGGCCTTAAGGGCCTCCAGCTCCTTGTCTTTGACTTTGATATCCTCAAGCAGACTTCGAAGCCGTTGGGCCGGGTTGTTTTTTACCTTTAACAGCTCTGACACCGCATTGATTTCGGCTTCGTTTTTTCTTACGTATAAAAGGGCGGATCGGCCTGTTACAGCCTCTATCCTCCTTACACCCGAAGCCACACTCGAGTCAGAAATAATCTTGAACAGTCCGATCTCTCCTGTAGCGTCCACATGTGTACCGCCGCAAAGTTCCGAGGATTTTTTTTCAATCTTATTTCCAGATGTGTTTAGAATAGATACTACACGGACACGGTCGCCGTATTTTTCACCAAACAAGGCTGTTGCCCCGGCAGCCATTGCATCTTTAATAGACATTTCCTCTATGCTCACCGGCAGGTTTTCGAGCACTCTGTCGTTTATCCAGTCCTCGATACGTTCGAGCTCATAATGGCTTAACTGGGAAAAATGAGTAAAATCGAAACGAAGCTTTTCAGGGGTCACAAGAGAACCCGCCTGCTTAACATGCTCACCCAGGATCTCTTTTAAGGCGGCCTGAAGCAGATGAGTGGCGGTATGATTCCGCATTACGGCCGCTCTACTTTCCACATCCACACAAACTGTCACGGGCATCCCCTCCGAGATTTTTTTCATGCCCTTTTCCTTCTCCACGACTACATGATGCGCATAAAGATTCGGCAGCGGTTTTTTCGTATCAAGCACACGGAGCAGAAGCCCGTCGGCTTTAATTAATCCTGTATCACCCACCTGGCCTCCGGATTCACCGTAAAATGTGGTCCGGTCCAGAAAAACCTCTACCTTATCACCCGGTACGGCCGCAGAGATCCGTCTTCCATCCCTGACTATCGCAAGCACATTGGCCTCTGCCTCAAAAGATTTCCCGTAACCAAGGAACTCCGTCTTTGGAGTCTCCTTTGAAAGCTCACGATAGACCGGGGCGACAGCCTCATCAGCTCCGGCCCATGAAGCTCTTGCCCGTTTCTTTTGTTTCTCCATCTCCAGCTTAAAGCCATCATGGTCCAGCTTGATACCTGCATCAAGCGCTATATCCTCGGCAAGATCCAGCGGAAAACCGTAGGTGTCATAAAGCCTGAAAAGCTCCGGGCCTGAAATAAGCCCGCTTCCGCCTTTGCGGCTTTTATCTATAAGTCCATCAAGGATCGAGAGCCCGTGTTTCAGTGTGCTGGAGAAACGTTCTTCCTCCATCTTTAAGATGTTTATAATCCTGTCCGGTGATTCAGCGAGCTCCGGGTAGCTATTCCCCATGAGTTTTATAACATCGTCTGCAAGCCGGTACAGGAACGGCTCGTCCAGCCCAAGCATTTTTCCGTGCCTTGCCGCCCGGCGGAGAATGCGCCTCATAACATATCCACGGCCTTCGTTTGACGGCAAAAGGCCGTCGGCAAGCAGAAAGGTCAAGGAACGTATATGATCGGCTATCACACGAAGCGAAACGTCATGGTCATCACGAGCTCCGTAGACCTTGCCGCAAAGGTTTTCTACCGATTTGATAATAGGCCGGAAAGAATCCGCGTCAAAGTTATTGGTTTTGCCCTGCATTACGGCTGAAAGCCGTTCAAGTCCCATACCCGTATCTATGCTCGGCCTGGGCAACTGTCTGAGTTGTCCGCTCTCGTCCCGGTTGTACTGCATGAAAACAAGGTTCCATAGCTCCAGGTAGCGGTCGCAGTCGCAGCCTACGGCGCAGCTTTTCTTGCCGCAGCTCAGATCCGAACCCTGATCTATCAATATCTCCGAGCACGGCCCGCACGGCCCTGTGTCACCCATGGACCAGAAGTTGTCTTTATCCCCAAGCCTGACAATACGATCAGCAGGCACGGCAGCCTCATCCCTCCACAACCGTGCGGCCTCATCGTCGTCCTTATAGACGGTAACCCATAGTTTATCAGGCGGCAGTTCCATCTCCCGGGTCAGAAACTCCCAGGCCCATACTATGGCATCACGTTTAAAGTAGTCGCCAAAAGAGAAGTTACCGAGCATTTCGAAAAATGTATGGTGCCGCGTGGTACGGCCCACGTTTTCGAGATCGTTATGCTTTCCTCCCGCACGCACGCACTTCTGTGATGTGACGGCTCTTGGCGCCGGAGGTTCCTCCAGGCCCAGAAAGACGGACTTGAACGGCACCATTCCAGCGTTTGTAAAAAGGAGCGTCGGATCTTTTTGGGGAATTAAGGAAGAACTTGGCAGGCTCAGATGCCCTTTTCCCACAAAGAAGTCTATGAACCGCTTACGGACTTCCCTGCTCTGCATCGCCTATTTTTTCTATACGTATGGAAGGTAGTCTGCGTTGCTCTGTCTCTATCTTAACAACCCGTCCATCCTTGAATATGACATAGATCTTCTTCATTGTCATAACCGACTTGTAGGTCCATTCTTCGAGAATTTCCTCTTTCTCGGACGAAAAAGTACGAGCAACAATGGGCGGTCCAAGAGCGTAACGCACCTGCACAGGAGTCATACCGACAACCGCCTCCTTCTTTTTTATGCTTTCCTGTATATTCTTTGGAAAGTTCTCTATCTCAATATACGTAAATCTAAGGCCTGCCTGCGGCAGACATGCTGTAAGCAGGCAAGCAACAGACAGCATAGCTGCAAACGTTGTTTTCTTCATAAAAATCTCCTCAACATGTTTAGGCAAAAAACGAAAGGCAGAAGGCCAAAGGGTTACTTGCCGGTCATTGCCTCTAAGCCCTACATCTCTACCCCTGTTCTCTTTTAAGTCCCGAATCGGTCAAAAAAGCTCTGTTCGTCTCCGCCCCCGGCTACGACGTCACTGGTTGACTGAATACCCTTAACCTTGAGCGTAAAGTCATCCGGGTTCGTAGCGCGCCGCAGTGCGTCTTCGTAAGTAATCAAACCATCTTTCAAAAGCTGAAACAGGGACTGGTCAAATGTCTGCATTCCATACTGTACAGAGCCCTTGGCTATCACCTCCGGGATCTGGCTTGTTTTTTCAGGATCAGTAATACATTCCCTGATCAAACCGGTGGAAAGCATCACTTCAACCGCAGGCACCCGGCCTTCGTTCTGGGCGTGTGGCACCAGTCTCTGCGAGACGACCCCTTTTATAACAGATGCAAGCTGGATACGAATTTGCTTGGCCTGGTACGGCGGAAACACGGATATAATGCGGTTGACCGTCTCCATGGAATCCACGGTATGAAGTGTGGAGAGCACAAGATGGCCGGTTTCCGCGGCAATCAACGCGGTCTGGATAGTTTCGAAATCCCTCATCTCGCCCACAAGTATAACATCAGGATCCTGCCGTAGCGCGGCCCGCAGGGCTCTGGCAAATGATTCGGTATCACTGCCGATCTCACGCTGGTTTATTATACTTCGCTTATCCCGGTGCAAGTATTCTATCGGATCTTCAACTGTTATGATGTTACATGTATGATTGCTGTTGATATGCTCTATCATGGCCGCCAGTGTCGTGGTCTTTCCACTTCCGGTCGTGCCCGTCACCAAAATCAATCCACGCGGCTCAAGAGCGAGTTTTTTAAGAGATGATGGAAGGCCGAGTTCATCTATTGTATTTATCTTCACAGGAATAATTCGGAAAACCATGCCGATAGTTCCGCGCTGGATAAAAATGTTCACACGAAAACGCCCCAGGCCCGGCACACCATAGCCAAGATCTATGTCGTTTTGTTTTCTAAACGTCTCACGCTGGCCGGATGTCATGATTCCCAAAGCTATGTTCATACCATCTTCCGCACTCATTCTGGCACCGCCAGGAAAGGGAGACAGGTGACCGTTTATGCGAAGAATCGGCGGGTTGCCTACCTTGATATGAATGTCCGAAGCTCCAAGTTCTACAGACTTTTTAAGGATTGTATTTATATCCATATCCCAGAATCTCCCTTAATTTATTGGCTCAACCCATAAGCTTCCCGTACGGACGCCTCCAGTTTTTCCACTGCCTGCGGATTTTGTTTAAGGTAGTCCTTTGCGTTTTCGCGGCCCTGTCCAATACGTGTTCCTTCATACGAGTACCACGATCCTGCCTTTTCCACAAGGCCCTTGTTTACTCCCAGGTCCAGAAGTTCACCGGTTCTCGAGATTCCCTCGTTGAAATATATCTCGAATTCAGCCTGCTTAAATGGCGGCGCAACCTTGTTCTTTATCACCTTTACCCGAACACGGCTTCCAACCTGCTCCTGGGCATTTTTCAATGTCTCGATGCGCCGTATGTCGAGCCGGACGGAACTGTAGAATTTAAGTGCATTACCGCCGGTGGTGGTTTCAGGATTTCCGAACATTACACCAATTTTCATCCTTATCTGGTTTATGAATATGAGGGTGGTCATGCTTCTGGCTACTGCTGATGTGAGCTTACGAAGAGCCTGGCTCATAAGTCTCGCTTGAAGCCCGGGAAGCGAATCACCCATTTCTCCCTCTATCTCGGCTTTTGGTACAAGAGCTGCAACCGAATCGATAACTATAATATCCAGCGCATTACTACGGATCAAAGACTCGGCTACCTCAAGAGCCTGTTCACCGGTATCAGGCTGTGAAACCAGGAGATCCTCCACCTTTACACCCAGCTTCTGCGCATAACCGACATCCAGCGCGTGTTCCGCATCAATAAAAGCCGCCGTTCCACCACCCTTCTGGGCCATGGCGATCGCATTCAAGGCCAGGGTTGTCTTACCGGAAGATTCCGGGCCGTAAATCTCGACAACCCTTCCACGCGGATATCCTCCAATACCTAATGCAACATCCAGGCTTATCGAGCCTGACGGTATAACCTGTATTTCCGTTACAGCGCCTTCGCCCAAGCGCATAATAGCCCCTTTGCCGAACTGGCGCTCTATCTGTGCAAGTGCCGCACCCAGCGCTTTAGTCTTCTCGCTTTCATTAGTCGTCGTAGTACCTTTATGTGCCATGACTCTCTCCTTTTTCATCCTTCACCAAGCGATGCCGCAAACAGATCATTATGCTTTGTTCCGGCTGGTGACAAGTGGCTTTCCATTAATATCACATCTCTAACCTCAACTTTACCGAAAACACAGTTGCCTGCTTTTTCTAAGACAGACAGGGCCTGATCAATACTGCCGCTGGAACGAATCCTTCCCAGGGTAAGGTGAGGGATAAAATCTCTGACTCCCGGTTCAAACCCCCTGCCGGAAAGACCTGCTTCTATATCCCTATGCAGGGATACCAACTCTTTCGAAGATGACACTCCCGCCCAGACAACCCTTGGCCTTCTAAGGTTGGGAAAACCGCCTACACCAACCACCTTAAACGTGAAAGGGCTGTGAGAAAACACGACTTCTTTAAGAACTTCCTTCACCTCATCCACCTGTTGTTCATCAATCTCGCCAAGGAATTTTATAGTCAGGTGCATGGATTCTGTACTGACCCAGCGTACATCAGCCCCAGCGGTTTTGAGGGTTGAAAGCAATTTCTCCACAGACGAAATCACCGCTTCGGACATACTGACGGCTATAAAACAACGGCGTCCAGGCACGTTATCCATTTAAGTAGCAACCAGCCTGAAAATCTGAAGCACCAGGTTGCTGTAAATACCGGCGGCAACATCGTCGATCATAACTCCAAATCCACCTGAATACTTTCTCTCGAGCTCCCGTACAGGAGACGGCTTTATTACGTCAAAAATCCTAAAAACCACAAAGCCCGCAAACAACCAGGCCGGTGTAAACGGTAGAAACATCATAGTAATCCAGTAGCCGACAAATTCATCCAGAACTATGCGTCCAGAGTCAGGTACGCCGTAGATGGATTCCGCGCGGCTTGAAGCCGGCACTCCGGCCGTAAAAAGCAGAACAATAACAAACAATCGACAAAGCGGTGAGAAGTCCGGCAAAAGCCAGTATACAACCATAGCGGCAAAAGTACCCACCGTACCAGAGGCGAACGGAAAGTATCCCGTATATCCCACAGAGGTGAAAAACTTGATAAAGCCATCAGAAAAGTTCGAATGTTTTGCCAAAAATCTTCAGTCGGGAGTTAAGAGTCATAAAGCCGGGGCAAAGAGACGCTCCTTCCTAGCGCTTGCGCTGCACGGTCTTGCCCGTTATGCGGCTAGCCAGCCTGATCTCCGATCCCTGCCCCGTTGAACTGTTTACATTAATTTTTCCTTATTTTTTTCTTATGTAAAAAGACATAACACCGCCGGAGCTCCCTGTTTCAAGCAGTTCATGTCCCAGGCGCTTAAGAAGTGACGGGATATCCGCCTTAGCACCTGGATCAGTGGTCTGCACTAAAAGCACCTTGCCTGCTTCCAGTATATCAAGTGCTTTTTTCGCTTTTAACGCCGGCAGGGGGCAGCTTAACCCTGTGGTGTTTAGTATTACATCGGCTTTTATCGTTATTCTGGCCATAAATTCTCTAAACCTGCTATAATTTTTGTTGAATAATGGCAACAATTTATATCATTGACGGCCACTCCTATATCTATCGAGCCTATTATGCCATCCGCAATCTTAGTAGTTCAAGCGGGTTTCCCACAAATGCCATATTTGGTTTCACCAACATGCTTTTTAAAATCATTCGTGAAAAGAATCCCGACCATCTTTTTGTTGCCTTTGACTCCGGCAAACCCACAAAACGCCAGGACTTATACGAGAGCTACAAGGCCCACCGTCCAAGTATGCCGGAAGACCTTGTGGTTCAGGTTCCACATATCCGCAGAATTATTGATGCCTTCCGTATTAAAACCCTGAGTCTTCCTGGAGAGGAGGCGGACGATATTATCGCCACACTAACTAACATGGCTCGTGCCGAGGGCCTTGATGTCTGTCTCGTCACATCAGATAAAGATCTTTATCAACTCCTGGGCCCCGGGGTTACGGCTTACGATACAATGAAAAACAGAATTTTCCAGGCCGATGATATTGTAGAGCGCTTTGGAGTAGAACCGGAGAGAATACCTGATTTTCTGGCTCTTACCGGAGATTCCGCCGATAACATCCCCGGAGTACCCGGTGTCGGTCCAAAGACCGCAAAAACCCTTATGAAGGAGTTCGGCAGTGTTGAACGCCTCCTGCAGGAGGCTGAAAGCATAAAACGTCCCAGGTTACGGGAGACGGTGAAAGACAATGCCGATATGCTCCGCCTAAGCCTGCGCCTTGCAACGGTGAACAGCAATCTGCCCCTGCCGGTCGACCTGAAAAAATGCCGCATGACAGAACCGGACTGGCCGGGCCTTCTTGATATATTCATGGAGTTCGAACTTACAAGCCTGGCAAAAATAGTTCCAAGCCGTTCGATCAATACCCCTCATAAAGTTATAACCGACAAACAGGATATTGATTCTTTTCTTAGCCGGGTTGACGGCGAACTAGCAATGCAGACCGAAATATCCGGCAGAGAGGCGGTTGACTCCGATATAGTCGGGCTGGCTCTCGCACTACCGGGCTCTGACCCTGTTTATATCCCATTATACCCGGAGTGCAGGCAGAGCAGCGAACTTCTAGCCGCGGTACGGCCTGTGCTGGAAAATCCGGATATACGCAAGACCGGTTATAACCTCAAAAAAGATACGCATGCGCTCCAGAGAGCCGGTATAACGCTTAAAGGACACTACTTTGACGCCATGCTGGCCTCCTATCTTTTAAACCCGAACAGATCAGGGCACAGCCTGGAAGAGATAACTCTTTTACATCTTTCAAGAAAAAAGCTCTCCTATGACGAGGCTATAGGCAAGGGCAAAGCGCCCGTGGATATTCCGGTTGAAAAAGCAGCAGCTTTTTTATCTGAAAACGTTTCAATCATTACGGCGCTTAAGCAAGCACTGGAGCCTCTTATCGATAAGTCAGGCCTGGCCTCAATTCTGTACAACATAGAAATCCCACTGATCAGCGTACTGGCGGATATGGAGTCAACCGGAATTCGGATCAACAGAGATATACTTGCAGAGTATTCCAGCGAACTGGAAGCCGAAATGCGGAAGATTGAACAGCGTATATTCTTCTATGCCGGAGAAGAATTTAATGTTAACTCACCAAAGCAGCTTCAAGAAATACTCTTTGATAAACTTCGCCTTACTCCCGTCAAAAAAACAAAAACCGGGTATTCCACTGATGTGGATGTTCTTGAAGAGTTGGCCGCCGGCCATGACCTGCCCAGGGAAATACTTGAGCATCGCTCATTGAGCAAGCTTAAAAACACATACGTGGATGTTCTTCCCGGGCTGATTAACCCGGAGACAGGCAGAGTTCACACCACGTTTAACCAGACGGCAACAGCCACCGGACGGTTGAGCAGTTCAAATCCAAATCTCCAGAACATCCCGGTTCGCGGAGAATGGGGGAGAAAGATCAGGGAGGCCTTTGTGGCGGGCAAAGAAGATTATCTGCTTGTTTCGGCCGATTATTCCCAGATAGAGTTACGTATACTTGCACACTTCAGCCAGGATCAAGCTCTGATCGATGCTTTTACGGACGGCACGGACGCGCATACAGTCACGGCCTCGCATCTTTTTGGTGTTGCTTCAAACATTGTGACACAAGATATGCGTCGTTTAGCTAAAACAGTCAATTACGGAATAATTTACGGTATGAGTCCTTTTGGACTGGCCCGACAGCTGGGGATTTCGTCCTCTCAGGCTAAAAAATATATCGACAAATATTTTGAGATGCATCCTGGGGTACATAAGTACACGGAAAGCGTTGTGGAGCAGGCTGTCAAAAAAGGTTTTGTCAGCACAATGTTTGGCCGCCAGAGGGAAATACCGGAGTTGAAAAGCTCCGGCAAGGCCAACCGGCAGCTTGGTCAGAGGCTTGCCGTAAACAGTCCTATTCAGGGCACAGCCGCGGACCTAATCAAGATTGCAATGCTTAATATCCAGCGTGGATTGAAAAGTAAAGGGATGAGATCCAGAATGATTTTACAGGTTCATGACGAACTTCTATTCGACGCACCTGAGGGTGAAATTCAAAAACTGATGAATTTCATCCGAAAGGAAATGGAGGAAGCGGCAACCTTCTCTGTGCCGCTCAAAGCAGACATAGGCACTGGAAAAAACTGGGCTGAAGCGCATGCCTGAGGAAGACAAAAGGCAAAGGACGAAACTCCAAAAACCTTTTATCTGAATTCAGAGCCGAGAAACACCCCTTTGCTTTTTACCTAATCTTTTTACAGGAGGAAAATAAATGGATCAAAAAACTGCCGAAGTTACGGTCCCGTTTCAGTTCAAAGAATGTATTATAATTCCAAGAGCCACGGGTGAAAAGGCATCAAGCCTTAAGGAACTTCGTGAAAAAATCATGCTGATAAGCGACGAGTCGTTGTATCATCACACATATCAGTACTTCATAAGAGGACATCTTCATGAGTATACAAACCGCTTTGCGGAGTGGGCTGCTGAAAGCATTGAAGAGCGTGCGCTTTCAGAACAGTTTTCCAACCTCGATCCTTATGAGTTCAATACTATCGAAGAGCTCCGGGAGGAACTTGTCAATATCACAAGCAAGTACCTGGAAAATAATCCGGAACCACGCCCGGTGCTGCCAGGCGATGAATTTTACTTCAACGAAACACTTACCATGGTTTTTGATGCCGGTTTAAGAGCCCGTAACCTGGCAGAGTTTCTGATAGCCGTTCGTTACGTCGAGCCCGGGTCCATCTATTTCCATTTTTATGAGGCCAGAAATCGAAGTGATGAAAAAACGAATGATTTTTCGAGCTGGTTTGCATTAGCCTTCGGAAAAGAAGAGCTGGCGGATAAAATTAAAAACATTGACCCATTTATGTATGACATAGAAGGTATCAGGAAGCTGATTGTCGAACTTGTGGAAGCCGAACTTCGAAAAGATATGGAGGAATTCTAAGTGATAGCGCTTAGTGATTATGCAGGTATCGCCCCGAAAGGGGATCTTCTTCTGATTCATAAGCTTGCGGAAAAACTTCAAGGCAGAAAATTCTTACATATAAACTCTACAAAGTCGGGGGGAGGAGTAGCTGAAATCCTACAACAGATGATTCCTCTTCTTGTGGATATCGGAATCAACGCTGTATGGGATGTTATAGAGGGAGACAGTGACTTCTTTAATATGACCAAAAAAGTTCATAACAGTATGCAGGGCATGCGGGATCCCATCACCGAAGCCGCCTGGGAACATCATTATGAAATCAATATGGCCAACGCCGACAAGCTGGACCTTGATGCCGACTGCGTGCTTATACATGATCCTCAACCTGTGGCATTGATCGAAAGAAGGACAGACAACTGCTGGATGTGGCGGTGCCATATCGATATATCACGTCCCCAGCCGGACACATGGAACAAACTTCGCCCGTATGTGGAAAAATACGATATGGCAGTATTTTCGGTCTCGAAATTTGCCCAGTCAATCCAGCCGGATAAGTTTCTGATTCCGCCGTCGATCGACCCTCTAAGCGAGAAAAACCGAAACTTAGAGCAGGAAGAGATTGATGAAGTACTGGAGAACTACAAAATACCCAAAGACAAGCCCATACTGCTGCAGATCTCCCGGTTCGATCGGTTTAAAGATCCCATAGGGGTGATCCAGGCCTACCGACTTGTTAAAAAATATAACGATTGCCGGCTGATCCTGGCCGGCGGCGCAGCCACCGACGACCCTGAAGGCGAGATGGTGCTTCAGGAAGTGATGGAGTATGCTGCAAACGATCCGGATATCCACATACTTCTGCTGCCTCCTTTCAGCGATAAAGCGGTGAATGCTCTTCAAAGAGCAGCGGATATTATATTTCAGAAGTCACTGAAGGAAGGTTTTGGCCTTACTGTTACCGAAGCGATGTGGAAAGAAAAACCGGTTATAGGCGGCAATGTCGGAGGTATACCCATACAGATTGTTCACGGCGCTACCGGATTTCTTGTCAACTCTGTCGAAGGAGCGGCCTTTAGAACGAAACAGTTTCTCAACAATCCTGCAATGATAAAGCGGATGGGAGAAAGAGGCAGGGAACATGTTAGAATGAACTTCCTGATTACCCGGCAGATACGGGACTACCTTTCTGCCTGGTTTTTTCTTGAAAATGGTCGTAGGAATACGATTGAGTTATGAATAATGAGGTAGAATAAAGGCAACTAGAGTTGTCAGGGGAGCAGGAGGACAGAAGTCTGAATAAAAAACAGGGTCTCACGGTCTTACCCCAAAACAGATACATGCCTGCAAAAAGCTGAATTTATTTTTCTTGTTTTCCTGTCCCCTGACAACTAAAATTAATGAAAGACAGTCTTAAATTAAAATCATTTCTCGAACAAGCCATTCAGGACAGGCGGCTTATAATCGTATCAAACAGAGAACCCTACGTGCATAAAAAACAGGGTTCCGAGATTCGAGTGGAACAACCTGTCGGTGGTTTGACTTCAGCCCTCGATAACGTACTTAGAGTGATAGGCGGCGTATGGGTGGCCTGGGGTTCCGGCAGTGCGGACAAGAGAGTCGTGGATCGCAATAATCATGTTGGCGTGCCTCCTGATAAACCGACCTACACACTGAAACGTGTTTGGCTGAGCTCTGCCGAAGTGGATAACTACTATCACGGCTACGCAAATCATGTTCTGTGGCCACTATGCCACATAGCTCTTGAACGTATTTACTTCCGCAAAAAATATTGGGATGACTATGTTGCCGCCAACCACAAGTTCGCCCAGGCGGTAAGCGAAGAGGTCAAAGACAAATCCATGGTATGGATTCACGACTACCACCTCTCGCTCCTTCCTCGTGTTCTTCGCGATGCTAATCCCAGCCTTACCCTGGCCCACTTCTGGCACGTGCCATGGCCGAATTACAGTGTTTTAAGGGTTTCCCCTCATGCACGCGAACTGCTCGAAGGCATGCTGGCAAATGATCTTATAGGTTTTCAGATTACACATTTCGCCGCTAATTTTATGGACTGTGTCGAACAGATGATACCCGAAGCGGAGGTAGATCGTGAAACTTCAACAGTCACCTTTCACGAGCATAAAACCAGCCTTGAAGCATTCCCCATAAGTGTAGACTTCGACAGATTTAACAATATGGCATCTTCACGGCATTCCGAAAAGTTTATCAGGAATTTCAGGAAGAAACTCGGCATCCCGGATGAAACACTGCTGGCCGTAGGTGTAGATCGCTTGGAGTATACAAAAGGCCTTACAAAACGCATCCAGGCGATAGAACTCTTCTTTGAACGCTACTCGCGTTACAGAAAGCGGGTTACCTTTTACCAGGTGGCTGTTCCCACCAGAAGTTCAGAGCCGTATCTGAGTTATATGAAGGGAGTTCAGGAGATTATCAATCATGTTAACAGGCGCTTCGGTACTGATAGCTGGCTTCCTATAATATATACCGAAACAAAGTTGGAGCACCGTGACCTGGCGGCTATTTACAGAGCGGCTGATCTTTGTATAGTGAGTTCTATCTACGATGGAATGAACCTGGTGGCCAAAGAGTTCATTTCGTGCCAGGTGGATGAAAAGGGAGTTCTTCTTCTGTCGGAACTTGCCGGAGCTGCAGAAGAGCTTGAGGACGCGATGATAGTCAATCCTTATGACCTTGATAGTTTCTCATCTTCAATAAAAACGGCCTTAAGTCTGAACCGAAACGATAAAAAGAAGCGTATGCATAACCTCCGTGAAAAGGTGAGTGAATTTAATATTCATGTCTGGATCGGCTGTGTGCTGCAGCGCATGTCTGACATCTACAGCGCCAAGGCGGGCGGAACGGCCTACCTTTTCGATCACCTGGAACAGATTCAGTCCAGGGAACTCTTCCTATTTCTTGATTTCGACGGCACCCTTGCTCCCATTGCCTCCACTCCGGATAAAGCTGTGATGCCGGAACATGTAAAAAAAATGCTTAACAAGCTTAAAAAGATGATGCCGATTGCAATAATAAGCGGAAGAGCGCTGGACGATGTACGAGCCAGAGTGGGAATCAGCGACCTTATCTATTCCGGCAATCACGGAATGGAAATTTGGAATGGATCGAAAATGTTGCGTAATGAAGCTGGAGACGTCTCTATGCTTGGGGAGCTTCTTACAAAACTTCAAGCGAGCCTAGGAAAGATATCGGGCATAATTGTTGAAAACAAAAAATTCTCGGCCAGTGTGCATTTCAGAAGGGTTCCCCCTAAGAGACTTGCGGACGTTTTCAGAATTTTTTGGGACGTAACCAAAAACTACGATTCATTCTTCGATATAACAGAAGGCAAGAAGGTTCTTGAGATAAGATCCAAGGCCGCATGGAACAAAGGACATGCGGTGGAGTGGATACTCGAGAAAATGGGTAACGAGCACTACGCCGTCTATATAGGAGATGATGTAACCGATGAAGACGCCTTCAGAGCCATACAGACCAAAGGTGCCTCCATATGTGTCGGCAAAAATCCTAAGGCGGATTACTTCCTTAAAAATCAGGATGAGGTTGGGAAGTTCCTGGAATGGTTGATTATACGCGGTATGTTTAAGGCTTTGACACCATAAATAGCCACAAAAAACGGTATTGCCCTGAGTGCAAGGCGGAAAAACACGTCTTTGTGTAGACAGAAATGGAAACTCTCCAATGCCTTGCCAACACGATCGTCACCTATCAAAGAAGACTCTTCTGAACTCAAACCCAGCTGTAAAACGTCAAGTATAATTCCCGAGAACGTTTCCTCATACAAAAATTTAAGCCCATCTGCAATCTCATACCGTCACATTATTAAGTAACTCCCCCTAACCCCCTCTTAACCTAAGAGGGGGGCTTTTTCTTTTGCCTCCCCCTTAAGTTTAAGGGCGGCTTTTTCTTTTGCATCCCCCTTAGTTTAAGGGGGACTGAGGGGGTTAATCTTTTCTTGAGCGGATCCAAGTAGCGAAGCAATCCCTTATTCATTAGGTCTTAATTTCTCACCCAAAATGGTTTCGGAAAGGATCTTCCCACGAATAGAAACGTCGCAATCCCTTATTCATTAGGTCTTAATTTCTCACTACACACATTTTTTTGACAATAAAATCAATATGTTATACCCCCTTTTTCCGTAGCTCGCAGTTATCAACATGCTAATCATCATTTTAGACCTATATTTTAGCGTTGTCAAAGAGCTGTTTCCTTAATACTTTTAAGAAGTTACATCAATTACCGTAACCTATGCCCGTTTTCACACTTTTTGAAAGCTCCGTTAACCCCTTATAATATATAGACTTCTTCATCTTCCGTCAATTTTCCGCTGCCAAAAATCTTTACAGTTGCCT